>BNJU01003184.1_pt1 | contig 168730 bp, 215 predicted proteins | sample 8539281 | NCBI WGS metagenome assembly BNJU01 (sample SAMD00202456, study PRJDB9452) | human saliva metagenome | isolation source: human saliva | place: Japan | reverse complement strand
TACAATAAAATATAGTAAAAAGCAAAAACTCTTTGTCAAGACAATATACTAAAATATATAGATTTTACACAAAAAGGTAGGTATAGCCCCTGACTTTGGACTAATAAGTTAATGGAGCAGGTGATGAAAAGATTATGAGATGTTCTTTGACGCTAGCAGGATATGCAAAGACCGCTATTTACTGCATATTCGTGCATATCCAGCACGATAAAATGTATGACCAAAGATGACCAGTAAATATATGATATTTACCGAAAACTTTTTGGTCAACTTTTTATTTATTTTTGCTTTTTATCAATAACTATCTTGCATTGCATTTCTGATTACTTCAGCTTAGCTTACACGAGTTTTTGACATGCTTCACGAAAACGCTAAAACAAATTCATTTTTGTATGTGCAGATACCTCATCATGTTTTTCTGCTCGCCACTTTGCATCATATTCTTTCTGATTAAAATCGCCGTTACTTGTTTTGACATATTACTTTGATCCTTTCTATTTCTGAGAAGCAAAAGCCGTTACAACACTTGCAGTCAAAAATAGCAACTATGATATAAATAGGCATACTTGATATTTTAATGAAAAACAAATATAATTTAATAAAGGAGAGGGGCTTTCGCCCCTGGCTGGTATCACTGGTAATCCACCAAGTAATGAGTCCAGCAATAACTCCTGATAGGACACCGACGAAAATCGCGTGCGAGGCGTTTCAACTCATCGGTTTTTATTTTGTTTTCATCTTACCTCCTTTCTACACTTATGTAATAACATAATGACGGCACTATCTAAAGTATTTTTACGAAATATTTTATGTATAAAAACGAGCCTACCCTCAATTAAAGAGAGTAGGCTTTGATGTGAATAATCTATTTTAGAAAATCTACATCGTAACAATCTCGATTGATAAGTGTCTACATAAAGCGTGTTGCTTCCAGTAATCCACACCATTTTTAGATGGTTTGTCTTCTACGTCTGCTCCATAGGCATACATTTCGAAACAATAAGAAGCCGAAACTGTTCTTTGCTTGTACAATTCCGCGGCTGCATTCATTAGCGAGAAACCAAGATAGTGTTTCGGATGTCCATCCACCTACGTGCAGTATCGGTTGCAATGTGATCATCCTGACACTTTCTTTTCGAGCGCATCAATCTTTTGATTTACATTGTGGTTGATACGATCCCTGCCCATTTAGTAACCTCTCCCGGGAGTTTATTTTTAATCGGTGCTATTTGAACAAATACTGAACCGACAAACACAACAGAAATTAAAGCGCCCACCGATCTGTAAACTCTATCCAAGGCAAATAGGTCTTTTATAGAATACGATACCACCGCCTATCGAACACGAATTGTCTTGCCTGGATAAATCAGATCAGGATTATTAATGCCATTAACTTCTGCTAACCACTGCCAAGAAACACCATATTCCGCTCCAATTCCTGATAGCGTATCACCATCCTGAATAGTGTAATATTCTTCGCCGCTTACGTTAGCAACTGGCTCGCCACTGATTACAATTTCTTGGCCAGCGTAAATCTTGTTTGGATCAGCAATACCATTGATTTCTGCTAAGTGCTGGTAAGTTGTTCCGAACTTAGCGGCAATGCCTGATAAAGTATCACCATACTGCGTCACATAAACGTTAGATGATGTTGCTGCTGGTGATTGTGCAGGTGATGGAACATAATATTCCGTTGGTCTATCTGCTGTTACTCCAGTACGATAGATTGATGGGTCAACGAAGATTACATTTTCATCTAATGTTCCATAATTAGACGTATATTGCTGGATAGTGCCATATGCAGATGTATCTACCGTATGGCTTCCGTCATTATTGCCCCAAGCCGCTACCCACTTATCATATGGATCACATTCCGGCGCAAGATAGCCAAGCCAAGATAGCGATGTGTAAATTCCAGTGTAATAACCAGCTGCCGCAATCACATCGCAGAATGCACGTGACATAGGTGCACTGTTATCATGTGTATATATACACCGTTATGTAACTTTGTAATGGTCAGCGTCTTCCATAGTCTAGCCACACACACCAGTCCAATATCAACACCAGCAATGATGGATAGAGCGCTGTGCTTCTTCTATTGCCTGTGCCATTTAATGCATAGGAATAGAAGTACACGCCGATTGTGATTCCTAATCTTTGACACTCCAGACGTGTCGTCTGAAAGAATAGTCTTCTCGGCTTGCTACGCCTGCGCGTAAGATAGCATATTTTCCTGCATAAGGTGTAAAGTCAAAAGTTTGGTTGATGTTCACTACATCTGGTACGTTATAAATTTCATATAATTTCCTCCTGTGTTAGTTCTGTTTTGGCATTTAATCGTGTGAATAAGTCATTCACGAAGTTTGCACCTCGCGGCCGTGATTATGCCTGTTAAAGACAGAACCAAGAAACGGAACCATCAAAGGCATACCAATTAACGGAAATAAATCCGCACCTGTAGGCTACACAGTCAGACAGATACTCCTAATGAGCCAGTTGCACTCTTTCAGTTAAAACCTTCTGCAGAATATAAACGCTTAATATTCTCCCAGGTCCCTTCCACTAAAACTGCGATAATAACTAACTGTGCTAATGCTGCATTATTCATTTTCTTTTTCTCTTTCTATCTAAAAAAGGCGACCGCATTGGCCGCCTTTAATAGCAATATTTATCTGATAATCCCAGGCATTACCGAAGCCTGGTTCATTACCTTTGTTATTCTCAATTTTAGAAACGAAGATACAATTCCTCGTGCGATAGCAAGTCACCTTGTTATAGGCAATCTTTTCATCCCACTGTTTGCTTCTCGCCCTTTGTTTAAATCATCGTAGTCGCAAACGTGCAGCATTTGTCAGGAGTCGTCTTTATCAGTGAGGCTATTGTACTGCTCGATGTTACAATGCTCGACAATGCTTTCGTACAGTTGTCATTGTATTTAAAGCGCTCTCCTGTTTATCCGAAATTGAACGCATCCAATCATCACGAACTTTGACCTTTAACTACATCATTTGATTTTCAGTCTGCAGCAAACGCGATGAAGCGTCTAACTACATTCAGTCTGCTTTGAAAGTGCTGCTAAATCATCTTGTCTGGAACATCAGTCAAGATAAACGATAGGTATATCCTGTACCAGACTTAGAGAAAGTAAGCGGCTCAGTGTACATTTTTGCAGATGAGGCCCATCATCGAATGCAATATCATGGATCACACCCACTTCGAACGAGTCAGTAGAATTTTAAATTCTCAAACTGTACGCTGAAAAGTACAACACTTTTTATTGTTACTAGGAACTTCTGTAAATTTTCTTGTTGTCTATTAACATTTAAATACCCGCCATTTCTAAACTGAAGCTTTAACAAATAGAAACCACTTACACTCAACTTTACTGTTAGGACTCACATCATTTGGTGTAGACCAGTTGCAAATATGTATTCTGAACAGTCTCTGTCAACGTACATGCTTTAATAGTACTAATAACCCGTAACTGTGTGCACATCACAAAAACATAACAATTTATATCCTGCAGCACACTATATGGAACATTTAACATATCATGCCTCTGTCCTTTATAGTCGCGTGAATGGATCTGCGCAGCCATCAAAATCTTAGTTATACAATGCATCTCATTACCACCAATTACTAAGCCACCATTTGCATAAACTTTTCCTGTACTACTAAGTTATCTTTTGTAACAATATTCTAGTTGTTTTAGCAGTAACAGTCACATTGGTTAGTAGAAATATTTGTTGCTGTATAAGTTCCTAATTCTAAGTAAAAATGAGTACCACCTAAAATATCTGTATTACTTGCACCAGATGGTGTTGTTTGTGAAGTAACAATGCGTATCTTATCAGAATTACCTAAATTAATATCTACATATATTTTTAAATTGTGTAGCATTCTACCTGCACCCATTGTTGCATTTACATCTTGTTCATCAACCCTGAAAATCTCTACCAGCTACAACACCTCTGAATCAGTGATGTGTAGTTTGTTACCACTGATTGTTATATTCGGAATAGAAAACAATCCATCTTCGAATAATTTGTTGATTATGTATGCATCATCAGATGCGTTACATTTGTTCCTGGCTCTAATTACTTTTGCCTATTGGTTATCCCTCCTAATACTTCTAATGATGCTTGTTAGTGACTTTTCAGCATATCCAAATTTAACTATCTGGATATTATCTCCTCATTTTCATATCCTGTGCAGATAGAAAAATGTGATGTTCCATTATTGAATATCTGATACATTTTACTAATTTCAAAAGGCTCTAACACTTTTTGATTTTGTATAGAACTTGATCGTCGTTTCCTCATCATACAAATTTCTTATACAATGTTTCGGTTGCAGTTGATAAAGCCTTTTTGCTCAAAACTCTCACCATTTTCAACTTTATATTCTATTGTTTGAACTGCAGTTACGATGGGAGAAATTATTCCATCTGACGTATTCTCAATTGTTCCGGACATACCATCTGCAGTTGGAATAAAAATAGTATTTCTTCTGTACTAATTGGTTTTTGTTCAGCTTTTTATCTTTATCAATGCATACGCACACATTTGGACTTAACTCACTAGAACCGGAATTAATATTGTAGTCAATCAAATCATTTAATGATAAATCAAACTTATATGCTTTAGAATTGTCATTTTGGACACCAATACACTTAATCCAAGCATTTGCCCAGTCTATTGATAAATCAATCCTATATCCTTTATTTCTAAGCAATGATACAAGCACATCTCTTATATTTGTAATCCGTTCATCACCCAGATGTGCTTGAATCTCATTGAATGCATCAACTCCTTTATCATTGCCAAAATAAAAAGCGTGGTGATTTACCATCCACGCTTATCATTTGTATTGCACTCTTGATCCAGTTGAAAAGATATCTATTAGTATCATTAAGAGACAATGTATATATCATTTGCATCAAGAAGGCTTTTCTAAAGGCAGCACGAAAGTTCAAGATAAGACTCTTTACCAAGAGATATATCAGATATTACACCTTCATATATCACACCAGAAGTATTATTAACTCGTACCAACATCCCTTTTTCAAGTTTAAATTCAACCTTTGGTATTTTTAATTAATGTTTTCACCATAGAGATATAGTCAACTGCAGGCACGCAATAAAACGCTTCTGAACGACCAATATATTCAACTGTTTGAGTAAAATATATAACGTTATACTGCATTAAATTCCTCCGGATTACCACAGCACTTTTAACCATATCTCCTGATTCATTAGTCACATGACATCTTACACTCTCTAAAGGTGATTTTGATGAAGTTTTGCATATCAAAGTTGCAATATTGATATGCATTTCTCTGATGTTTGACCAATAACGTGCGTAATCTCTGTTTGCCCATCTATTGAATTAATAATCAACTCGTCATCAGTAGCTAATTTGATATTACATTGACATGTAGAACTTCCTGTTCATTACAGATAATAGTCCATCTAGGATTCAAAACACGGCCCAAATATAGTAAGAATAGTAGGCACGTTATTTGCTGAAAGATGAAATATTAAATGTTCCTATCAAACTTTCAGTATGAATATCCGTAATCAAACCCGTATATCTTTTCCACCTGCAATATCGCTTCTACCATCGATATAGTGAATTCTTCATCATACACACTTTGATTTTGCAATGATAGTGACATAGTGCATTTTAAAGCTCTATCATTATGCTCTATTTCAGAATTTTCTATCTGAACAATATCAGCATCCATCATATACACGCTTCCATTAGGCAATGAATATTCCAACTTGCATGCATTATTATCCTTCGATAAAAGCATTTACAAACGCTTGATAGTTTTCATATACAGATTGTCTGTTTTCACCTCTGACTATCAAATACCAGAAAACAGAACGTTGTGGAATAGCATCTCCAACGCGTACATATGCGTTTCCTAATTTCTCATATGCATAATCTGGTATTAAGACCAAGCCCAGAAGGAGATTCAAAAAGTAGGTGTGATCAAGTCCATCCGTCAAATTGAAAGTGGCGGATGATAAATGGATGTAAATCTTCTAATTGTCACCAAATCGCCCTCCCAAGTTCTAGATTAATTTGTCTAATCATCTTTTTACAAGAGTATCTTCATCCATACCAGGAGAAGCATATACATTAATTGTAATATTTCCATTAGTATGTTTCTTTAACCAATCTGTACCAACGACTGTTTCTGGACCAGCTTCACCCACACCAATGATCGTTGGTTCTGTAAACGTGTATGGTTGATTCATTGCCTTAGCATACCAATCTACACCTATGCTTGGCATACCATCTTTTAGCCAATCTAGAGGATTAATAGAGCCACTAATACTAAAAGTATGCGGCAGTGGAATATGTGGCCACTAAACTCAAAAACTAAATAAGCCTTTTAATAGTATCGATTGCATTCGTAGAAATTGAAGTAACACTCTTCCCATAAAGAAGATGCTCTTTGATGCCATCCCATATACCACCAAAGAAATCACCAATACCATTCCATGTTGCAACTAGTCCATTCCAAGCATTTTACAGCAAAATCGCATATCGCGGTCCAAACTTCGCCAGCCTTTTTCTTTTGATCACATCTCCAATTCTTTGATAGTGCTATTCCTATTGCTACTACGTAGCCGCAACAGCCAATATACTCCTACGATTGTCGCAATCATCAGGTAACATTGCAACATTTAATGCGCGCGCCCCTGTAAGAGTGCAACTATGCCAAGTATAGGAGAAATTGCGGCAACCAGTGCAAGCATTGTTAAAAATAAAGTTTGCGTACTCCATCGAGATTTCGCAAAACCACTCTATAATTCCTGAAACAGTTTCACAAGTTTTTTTCTAGTTTAGGCAATAACTTTTCTGCTAGTGTAGCACCAACTTTTTAAGAATGATTGTTGTGCCTTCGCTTTTTAATGTGTCTAATCCATCGTTAAATTGATTAGCAGAATCTAATGCATCTTGAGATAGTATCAACCAGCCGCCTGTGCTTCATCACCTAATTGCTTTAGAGATGCTCCATCATCAATTACACCAGCCATATCCATTGCTGAGTTTACCGAATGAAGTTGCATTGAAAGAGCATCGCGTTCTGTGCCATTTCTCGACTTTTTGATAAGGCATCAATGACATCAAACCATACATCTGTGAGCATTTCGCATCGTTCCATCTTGATTTTACAGACACACCCAATTTATCAAAAGCTTCATTGCCATTTGCATGTTTGATGTAAGTTTCTTTAATAGAACCTGACATGGTTTCCATACTGACATCAATCGATCGCTTGCATACTTCATTTTTGAAGTTCTTCAGTGCTGAAAATCCTGTCTGCTTTGCAATCGTATTAATATCATCTGCAGTCTTACCTGCAGCAATTGTCATTCCAATAAGACCGCCGCACCTGCTGCAGCCGCTGTAGAAAGACCTCTTGTCTGTTCAGACATCTTGCCAGTCGCATTTGATACAGACTGTAAAGCTGGTGTTAATGCATTTCCATACTGTTTATTAAGGTTTTTAAGCTCTTCTGTAGTCGAAATGATATCACGTTCAAGAGCTTGCATCTGCTCTCTATTCTTTCCTGTATCACCCTCTGCTTTTAATTGTGCATAGAGTTTCTTTTCTTCTTCCAGTTTCGTATTAGCAGCACTAATTGACTTTCCTAGTAACTCATGTTTTTGATTTAATAATGTAATATTCCCTGGATCTAGTTTTAGTAATTTATTGACATCCTTCAACTGCTTTTGTGTATCGGCTATCGTTGAATTTGCTTGTTTTAATGATTGTGATAGTTTGGTTGTATTACCACCTATTTCAATCGTTATACCTCTAATTTTGTCAGCCATACTAACCACCTTCCTAGAATTTTTCTATATCACTCTCGGATGCCATTACATCCCATTCATAATCATCGTTAATCTTCTCTGCCAGCATGTCGTAAATCATGCCTGCATCAAGTTCATCTAACTCATCCATAGATAACCCTAATTCTTTGCAACGTAGCATGAATACTGCTGTACTTATCGGTCTGTTTGTATGGCTTACGCTTTTTATTTCGACAGTAGTTCCTAATGATTTAGCCCATAAATCCATAATCTGTGGATAGACAGTTTCATATGGAAAAACTTCATAACTGTCCAACCATTCCCAAACATCATCTGGGAATTGATTCATCTGCTTGTTTAGCCATGATATATGCAAAATTTGCAAAGATTTCTAAGACATCTGCAGTCATAGTCTGTTCTTTTTGCCACATGAATCTTGATTTTAAATCCTGTATAAGATCGTGTCCAAACATTTTTCTGTATACGGATTGTAGTAGTTGCAGATGCTTTAAATTTTGTTTCTTTTCCACTAATTTCAATAACCTTTTCCATAGTTTCTCCTTTTTGCAATTAATACAAATTAAAACCAATCATCCTTGATCAAATGATTGGCTTTTGTTCATGCATTATCCTGTGATTTCTGTTACTTGTTCAAACCACTTTGTATATACTTCATCTCCTGTTTTTCGCAGAGAATTTAACATGTCCGTCGTTAATACGTGGTGGTGCAGAGAATTTTAACTGTACATGATTTGGTTTAATCGTCTTTTCCTTAGTTTCTCCACTTTCTCCATTACGAGAGAATTTAACACGGTATAAAAGTCCACGCTTGCCCTTAACTGTGCTATCACCGCCGATTTCGAATTGCCATAGTAGTGCAACTTCCTTCGTTTGGTCCTTATCCGTTTCAAGAATGCCACCTTTTGTGCCTTTCTTTCTGCCAAATACTTCGGACTCGAAATTCCTCTGGCAATGACTCTAATTCAAGCGTGCCAGCATATCCCATTATTTACAATGTCATTATACCAGCTTACATTATCTGCAAATTCTTCGATTGTATCTCCTTCTGCATCCATGCTTAATGATACAGCACCTGGCAATTTCTTAACATCGCCATATGTCAGGACGCCATTTCCGTCGTCTGTCGCAACCGCATATGTACGTTGCTGATACCATATTTAATCTTACCCATCAATAACACCTCACTTTTCGTATAGTACTTCCTACATATTTTTCTTGATTGATGTATTGTTCTGATTTTTCATACACCAATCCGTTAGCTTTTAATACATTTCCACTTTTCCGCTCTGTATCAAAAATCTTTTTGTCTTAGTGTATAGTTCGATATTTAAGTTTGTAATGCTTGCATAATTTGTGTTATCTGCGCACTCATCATTACTAGATGGATAATAGAAAAAGAATATACGGAAGATTTGGTGCTTTTTCTTTCGGGCCACTGATAATATGCACACTTATTAGTTCCTAAGATTCCATTTAGCATGGAAGCTAATTTCATCAAACTCATTTCCCTATTCTCTCCTTTTTATTCTCTCACTCAGTTCTTCTTGAGTCCAGTCATTTACAATAGCAATATGTTGGAACGCTTTAGTTCTTCCACCATTTGCTTTTCGCATGGCCAAATTCAAGTAAGTGTGTTAATTGATAATCTGTCTTGTTGTGACAATTGCTTTTAACTTGTGTTCGTTTTGCTTCTTTAGAAGTTGACCAGCCTTTGTTATATCTACACTGTTCTACGATTGTAACTATTAGCAGATTTCAATCTTTTAGTGGCTTCTCTTGCCACATCTGGAATAATTTCTCCAATTGCTTGGCTCGCTTCATCACCATATTCAGTAAGTAAGTCATTTATTGTAGATGATAAATCATCTGGTAATATTGTTTGCTTACTCATTTCCTATGCGTTTTTCTGTATACAGTTCTATATGATCATCATCGCGTTCATATGTACTGATAGATAGTTAGTCTCTGCCCATGATATATACAGATTTCTTCACCTCTATAATCACCAGCAAAAACAATGAAATTGTTTCTGCGGATTCAACCCCATCCTTCTACCGCTGAACCACTCTGTAGAACTTGTACTCGATACAGAGCAGAAAACATCCCGATGGCTTTCTACAGTTTCAAATACACCCTTATCATTCTTTTTCTGATAATTTAGAAACAAGTGTAATCACGTCAGACTTACTCATCGCTCTTCTTCTTTCTAAATCCAGCAACCTTTAATCGTTCCTGGTATAGATTCCACGATTTTTCATCTCCGTTGCCGAACATGCCACGAACATATAAAACAACTAGCTTACATTCATTCTGATTATTAACATTGAAATCTATTCCGGTTTGCTTCGGCAATATCTTCCTTTGCGGCTTCAATTAGATGATCAATTTCACCACCATCATACGCATCTGTAGTAATACGCAGATTCGTTTTAACATATTGTTTTAACTCCGTATCATTCATAATTACCTCCCACCAACAGAAATAGAAAAAGGAGAAGATATTTCACTTCTCCTTTTAAATCCAAAATTAAACCTTAGCAATAAATGCGCCTGCACCTGCATTACGCATTGTACCCTGTGCACGTGTATATCCAGAGTAGATAATCTTGTGTGCCTTAATATCTTTATCTGTTTCAATCATAACAGGCTGTACAACGTTTAATACGAACATCTTTGGATCTAAGATAAAGATTTCGTTACCTGCAGCAGAATCTTCCTTAACTTCTGAACCAAATGTCACACCATCACGGAATACAGGTTGTCCGTTCTTATCCACTAGAGATAATACAGAGCCGAACTTAGTTCCACGTGATGCATATACAACTAGATTACTACCAGCTGATACCTTTCCAAATGCAGAAATATATGATGCATAATCCAGTGTAGCAGCAACAACCTTATTAGCAGCACAATCAACCTTAATTTGTGCAAATACATCAGCCGCCAATGCTTCACCTAAGTCTGCCGCAATTTCAGCAGCTAAGTAATCTTCTAAAGCGCCCTGTGTCATCTTAGCCTCTGCATAAGATAATTCAACACTCTTAGAGTAATCGTTTCCGTTTAATACAACCTTAACGAATGTATTTGTTTCATCAGCGTTTGGTGTACCTTCTGTTACCTTCTTAGCCTTACCAGCAGTAATTGCAGTATGCTTTGTTACTTCTAAGATAACACCTGTATTCTTAATATCAATGTCTGCCAAGATTGGATGTGCTGTGTGATATTATCCCAAATCTTATCATCTAACTGTTTTGGTACTCAACACCATTGTTCTGTTGTAATTAATGCAGCACGTTGTTCGGTGTAGCTTCACCTTTTAAGAATGCATAGAACGCATCATGATATTCCATCATATCTTTTGTAATATTGATTTCCATTTTCTCTCCTCTGTAGGTAGGACTACTTCCTTACCCTTTCCATTTTCAACTGCTTCAACTTCTGCTCGTTCTTCTTTTTCTTTTTCTTCAAGTTCTTGTTTCTTGAGCATTAGTTCTTTTGTTCGTTCCTCGATTGTGTCCAAGTTCATCTCCCAACTCTGCACAACGTGTTTCGCTTGCGGTTTCAACTTCTTTAGAAATTGCAGATGCACGTTCTTGAGTGGCATTTAACTGTTCGAGGACTTCACGTAATTCCTTATTCATTTGAATCTTTCTAGCCAGTTGCTCTGCTCTCAGCCTTTGCGCTTTTCGTCTTTCTTCACGAAATCAGCTTTCGCTCTGTTCACTCTCCAGTGATGCTTTCACGCTCTCCAGTGATCTAGCATTAATAGAAGTCTGATCATACGCAGGGAATGTAACTGCTGATACTTCAAATACCTTTGAAATACTTTGTAATATGTCTGACCGGTTTCTCTGTATCCAGTCCTTCCCATCTCTCTCGTCAACAGTGAACATAAAAGACATTCCACTACAGTCTTGACGATTAACTGCTGAATATAATTCTCTTGCTCTTGAATTATTTTCTGTATCTAAATCAACTCGAACATGCAATCCATCTTCTTGCACTGATAATTGCATCGTTGAATTTTGCGTTATTGTTTCTACTGCGTGCCAATGGCAACTGGTCTGTATCGTGGTTAATTAAAAACGGACATCCTTTAAGTCCGTTTGATTTAGTGCACCATTATCGATACCTCTTTTACAGAATCCGAAGTCCGTTTCTTTATCGAATACAATCGGTACGCCCTCAATAACGTTTCACGTGTTGCTCATCGCTCGCGTTACAACATCGCAAAAGAATGAGCGATTTTTCTTTTTATTTTGAATCATTTCCATTTTCTTCATCTTCCTCCGCCTTAATATCAGATTCCTTTACGTAGTTATTTACTGCAATCATGATTTCATCACCACCACGTTCATGTCCTAATGGAGTATATCCGAGCATGCTTCTATAGTCGTCTCTTGTAAATAATCCAAGTTCCTTTGTAGCACTAATTACATTCACAATTGTGGCCGTTGGTTGATACTTCAAACGAGACATATTAACTTCAATCTCATTGCCAAAGCCGCGTTCTCTTTCTGTATACAGTGCATACGTTAAAGAGTCTGTCAGAAGAATTGCAAACGGTTCTAATCTTCCTTCATACACAGCTTCATACTGGTCTGATGTAAATTTGTTTTGTAGGAATTCTTCATTCACTCCAAAGTATGTAAAAATCTTATTCTTAGCTGGTTCCATTGTTGCAGAATCAATAATGTATGGTTTTGATTCGATGTTCTGATAATCAAATTTTCCATCAACAGCAATTACACCACCGTTATTTTGTGCAGATAGATTATCTTTTAATGAACCTTTGCTTTGCTTTCTCAAGATCATCTTCTTTAATAACATTAACGGTCTTTAAAAATTCACGAATAATCGCACTATTTTTAATTCCATTTATGATTCCTTGATTTTGAGCATCAAGTAACTCACATGCTGTATAAAGTGCTGCATTTGCATCACCCATTAAATCATCTCTAATAAAGTGATTTCTAAGATGGATGATACGGTCATATGGCACAGTATACGTACGCGTATAACTCAACTGGAATGATGCATATAACTTATTATTTAGCTCATATAGTTTAAATGTCTTGTAGTTAATTGGATGTAGTGCTATTAGATATCCTTTTTCATCATATTCAGGATAAATAAATGCATTATTGTTCAGGAGTACATTGCACTTGTTTTTATATAAAAATCGTACATTGTCATGTACGGATTAGGATGCTTTAAAACCTTTGCAATATCAGAAACATAATCAACTGTAGTTGTACCATCCTTATTTGCAATTACAGCTCGCAATGACATCTTTGCAATATTTCTAGCAAGCGCATCTACTGATGCACGTACCAAATCAATATTTAGTGCTTGTCCATCAAACGAGCGATAACTCCATGCTGCAATATCGTATGGTTTAAAATCGCTATTATATGGACCTGAGATCTCTTAAAAATATCAAATAATCCCATTTCTTCTCCTATCCAACTAAATTCAAGTAATCATCACGATACTTTTTACATATATTACATATGCATTCAGCAAACTAACCATGCCATCAATACGTCTATTTTGTTGTATCTTAACAGGTTGAATTGATTCAATACTGCCCTGTGCTTTAATTCCAGTGTTGGATAAACACCATTTAAGCATAGGATTGTTATCATAGTTAATCTCTTTATTTGCAAGTCTTGCACCAAGTTCCTTCATCGGAGCAGTCCAAGTGAAAGGGACCCTGTGCAACCTTCTCCATTACAGACTGGCCAAACTCTCCAGCCATTTTCGTCAGCCCAATATCCAGCTAACGCTCTATCATATCCCATCTTCCACAAATCAATACCGTACTTGTCACGCATGTCTTTGTACCATTGCGTTACATCGCTATAGTTGACCATATTTCCGTTGCAGATTGTTAGTAAACCTCTATCCGCCCACACTTGATATGGCGCTTCTTTTGATGATGTCTTTTTCTAAATAGTCACTGCGTGCTTGTGGAAGGAAATAATGTTGTAATACATATATTTTTCTCATCGTCCTTTTTCCGAATTAATAATGTAGACTGCAGTAGGTCAGTAGTTGCAGATAAATCGCATCCACCAATCGCATATGTATTTGCAACATCATCCATTGAGAACGTGTCCTCACAATCAAGTTGTTCCCAAGATAGCCAAGTCTCTGATGTTACATTCTTTAGATTAAAGTCTTTTGTAAGTACAGTTGCTTTTATCTTAGAATCCACTTTTGCTCTGCTCACCATTTCACGCAGAAATGATTTTGCTTTTAATCGTCTCCTAATCCTGGATTAGCCTTTGGCCACATCTTTTCATCATCCCATTCTTTAGTGCTATCAAGTTCATAAATGAGTGGCAAAAAGCGTTCATCATTAGTGTCTTTATTAATGACCTTATCAGCATATTCATAAAGGTCATCATAAATGCCTTCTCTGTTAAATCCTGATGTAGTGATAGTAAACAAAATCGGTTGTTTTCTAGCAGACATACCCTGTTTAACTACATCGTAGATATTACGGTCCTTAATTGAATGTAATTCATCGATAATACCACAATGCACATTCAATCCATCTAATGTATTTGAGTCACTTGAAAGTGGCTGGAATACTCAGAAATTAAAATCAGAATACATATCGCTCTTTTCGCTTAGCTGATATACTTTTGATAAATACGGAGATTGTCTGACCATATTCCTCAGATTCATTAAATACAATCTTTGCCTGGTCTTTTCTTACTTGCAACACAATCTATTTCTGCACCACCTTCGTGGTCTCCTATCATCATGTATAAAGATATTGCTGATAGCAGTACAGATTTTCCATTTTTACGCCTCATAATCCATAGCACTTCGTTGAATCTGCTGAACACCATTCTTATCTACAAATCCAAAAATAGCTTGAATAGCAGCCCTTCTGAAATAGTCTTAGTTTAATCGGTTCACCAATTGCTCCTTTAGACTGTTTGCAGAATGATTCAATATAGGTCGTGATGCCCTATCTATATCAAACTTATATTTACTTCTTTTGCTTTTTAACATCATTAGCCAGCCCCTGATAAACCTTTTTCAATCTTCTTACTAACTACAATCTTTTTATTTTTGATTTCATTCCAGTATTTAAGAATGTAGTTGGTATGATCGTACTCAATCATTTAGTATTAAAGAACTCCATCATTGGATCTACAGTGCCTTTAACGCTTTCTTTGTTTATCATCAGGCAACAACCCAACAAGTCGTTTGATGATGTTATTGTAGTTTGAAATTAATTTGTTATATACCTGTGATGCACTAGAAGGTTTTCTTCCAGATTGGTTTTCACCATTCTGATACTCTTCAATCCATCCATTATACAGCAAAATCATCTTGTAATTCACGCAAAGATATGACCATAAAAAGCCGCATTTTGCATCAGATTAGTACATAGTTCTCTCTCTCATTTGGTATATCTCGGAAAAATAACAGTAAGTCTCTTAAACTCTCTACAAATAAGAGCTTTCTTTGTCTATCTTCTTCTTTGCCATATCTTTTTCCTTTCTACACAGCTATTAGACTACACCCATCAGCCGCTTTTTCAGTTTCAGGTTTAAAAAGGACTGCTCATCGGTCCTCTTAGTTTACGTCATTATTTACTACTATGCCCCTCTATCTCCGCTTTAGATTTCCGTACTGCATCAAAGTACAATCCATCTTCCACTTGCGGTTTGCCCTAAATGCTCTTTGGTATGGCAATCGTGAGCATAGTGCTTCGAGGTTATCCCAGTTCAATAGTGATATATGGATCGTGTATGTTCTTAGGTGATAACCATATCTTATGATGTACATGTTCAGCTGGTGTTATCTTTCCTGCTTGTTCGCATCTGTGCAGTATGGATGTATCGAAAGAAAAGCCTTTACGACATTTTAATCCATGCTGATGATTTATAGAATGCTTTTACTGAACTCTCTTGCCATATAACCTCCGGTGCAGGCGAAAAGGGAGACATCAGATATAGATGAAAGGAGGATTAAACTACCATGAAAACTTCATGTTGAGTTACAGTTTAGTTGATGTCTACTCCGCAGTAAAAGCACACATCCCCACATATGTGTGCTTCCTACCCTACGCGCATAGTATCATATTTTTCTTGTCACTAATTATGACAATTTAATATTTTTAGTAAGATTTTTCAATTGCCTTTGAATGTACTGCATGTGTCATATCCAAGTATATATAACCTATCGTTTCAAAACGACCTATCCACACTCATATCGTTCATACAGCAACTTTCATTTTCATTATCCGTAAGTTTTTCTAAAGACTCTGTATATCGTTTAATTCTGTCTCATACATCTCATATTGACGTGATAGCATTTTCTTCTTCATTCATCAACTCGATGATATACTTTTTATAAATGCGTGTGCCTCTTTGATATTTCCTTCTTCTTCCGAACGGATTGACGGTGATCTAACCGAACCATTTAACTCAATAGCAATCTCTTGCAATCTGTCCCAAATATCAACAACTCTATTTGCAGAGTACTTAATTCCTTTTAACTTACCGTCAATATATTTCAGTTTATTATCATTCACCATACTTTCACCCTGTTAGCTATTTTCTTATTAACCCACTTCAAGCGGTCTTCAAGCACAAAGAGTTGATATGTATTAACCTCTGAGTATTCATTTCTTTTATCAACTCCTAACTCTTGCGATTTCTTTTCTAAATCTCCCTGTTTTCGATAGTAATGCTAGTTCTATATCATTTTATTTAGTTGTCATCATCTACTCCTGCAAGTCTACTAGCGACCATCAGAATACCCCAAAGATACACACATCCAAATGATAGAATTGCAATCATAATGTTTCAGTCCTCCGGAATAGTGAACACAACGGAGTCTAGTCCAAAAGCTTTCTCATTAAGCAGTTCGTCCATAACTGCTTGCTATCAAACTCTTCTGAAAAATATCTCCCAAAGCAATCTATCATTATTATCAATTGATGCTCGTAACTCATACATGGTTTATTGTCTCTTTCTCTTTTCTGTAATATAAACTTTTGAATGTTTGGATTGTAAATAAATAGTGTCCTTTATTTTGTGTTTGAATTGAATAGCATTTTATCTCCTTTTTTTATCTTCGTGAGTGTAACAGAATCAGAACTATGTATACTCTCATTTCAAAACCTTATTTTCTTAATAACGCTTTTATCAATACTGCTTTATCGTGTTTTCTTCTGTTTTTTTGAGTGTACAAAAATCGAGATGTTACACTCCACGCATAATATTTGTTATTTTTGATACATGCAAGAATGTGTAATTCTATCCCCATTTTTCTGTGTGGTTTATAGATTCTCTCACTTCCTGGATGTCAGATGGTTCAAAGCATTATGTAAAGCATTGTTTCTGCGCTGCTCTCATGCATCAGTAGCTTCTGTGTGTGGTCAGTAGGTCGTGAGTACTGTCCCAGTACCAGCGGCCATATGACTTTCACCAAAAGCTGTGGCGAGCGACTGGATATTTCAATGCATGCTTCATTGGCAAGTTGTTTAATTATTCTCCATGCTTGTTGTCGCGTGATTGGATAGCCTTTTAAAGCCCTTGTCTTGACTCAAAAGATATATTCATTCATCTGAGATGCTATATCGCTCTATATACTCTTTAACAGTGGCATACACATCGGCATTCATGTGAACTGCTGGACCTTACCTGTCTTTCATCTCTTTGCACGTGTACTGTCCACCAGCAATATCTCTAGGCGTTAACTCAATAAGAGTTTCAATTCTATTTCCTGTGTTTCACTCCCAGGATAAGCAGTATATAGTTTCTGTACCACCACGATACTTCCACGATTCAGGGCGTGCTTATCACGATGATTAAGGCAGCATCACGCATTTCATCAGAAATCACTCTTGATAAACGGTTTAACAATTTCTCTACCGTGTTTATCTGCGGTCTTGCGCAGATATCCTTTACTACGTTGCAGTCGTCTAAAAGCTGTCTCATTTAACGTAGTCAACTCAGATTTTCCCAACTGTTCTATGTACTTCTGTTTCTGTTCTTCTAATCTTGTTTAATAAAGCTCACTGTCAGAGTTAATTCTTCATCAAACATTACAAATTATTATCATGTATAAGCCACCATACTTGGTTTGACTTTATAGTATTCATCGATTCTGAAAATCATACGTTCCTTTCAATAAATCGTATTTACTATGCTGCTTGCTTTTGAAATATCTATTTGATTTCGTCATTCTTCACTCCAATCTATCGTACCAGTCCGCAATTTTGAGGCAAAAATTTACACATACACATCTATCACTAGAACAATTAGGGCATATAAAGTAATCAATTTTTGCTATACGGCTTCGTTGGTTTTGCTTTCTGCAATTCTCTAACTTCTTCATACAGCACATATTCCCTTGAACTGTATCCATCAAATATGTTTTCCATTGCTGACAGTTACGCTGTCATCGTCCCAACCATGAGCCATCAATACTATGAGGAGATGACATGCCCTCAAATCTTGGCTCAAAATCATCACTCATCATCGGTGCTCCAGTCTGGCGCTTGGCTGCAATTGTTGCAGGACTTACCATCATCTGGAATACCTACTAGTTTTTGAAACATGTGCTTAACACTATAGGGCATCTTCCAAAATGCATCAATGGCGGCCTATCTCTATACCATGATTTAATTACGTGTTTGTTCTCTACTTTCATTGGTGTATTTATGCCTGGTGTCATAAGCCTAATTCCTCTAAGGTATAGTCAGTATTTGATGTCATACCTTTATACATTGTTCCTCTTTCAAATACTGGAAGTGCGCAATAATCATCATTTCTTTTCCATTATCATGTTTATGTATTCAGTGTCGTCATAATCACTTTCAATTTTCTGTACATATTCAACTTCATTTCTGAACGGATGTATAACGGAAGATAAATAAGTACTTTCTTCTTCTGTAAGTTTTTGAAACATATTCTTCTTCTATCATCAATCATCTCTGCCATCGCATCACACGCAAACACTCCGCATGGATGGATTTGCTGATGAATTGTTTTTCCTTTGATCTTTTAATTCATAGAATAGTATCTTGCCATCTTTTGTTTTTGTAGAAATATCCATTTGTCATAAATTATATTTTTCTTTATTAAACATTCTTTCTTCCTCTCTTTACAATTTTTCTTTTTCCAAATTTCCGCAGCCGCAAATGCTTCTTCGGGTGGTCGCTGATTATAGCTTCGCTCTAATCTGTACAATTTCTTTATTTTTGAAATTCCATTGTGTGACAATGGTCTATCTATTTCTTCCTGGTCTCGAATGAATAAAATTGTTGTTTTACCTGATGCGTATTTATTAATGTATGTGCTAACACAGTGATGCAATTCAAATCCTTCGTTTACTGAGATCAGTAGCTTTTTCTAGGCAAAATAAATACGCAAGAGTATTAATTCTCATTTCCATCCTTTTATGGAGTTCCAATTGTCTATCAAACTTTGTTTTCGTTTCTATATCTTTCTGTTTATTCTTTTCTATCTCCGCTCTCTCTTAAGCGCCCTATCTAGTTCTACAGGCATCAGCATGTGCTTTCTTCAAATCCTTAGGGCATGCGAGTTGTTTCACTGATTGGAACGTTGCACTGTTTCAGTAAATTCAGATAGTCCACATAGAACTGAAAATTTATTTTGATTCTTGGTTGCCCAATTTTTGAAAATTTGACTAATACCAACGCATTTTGGAATTTTATTGAATAATTTATATGGAATATATTCTTCTGCTCCTTCGATATACTTGCCATTTTCTTGCTTTATTTTTCTTCAAGAACAATGGTTTTCAAATGATTTATTAGTGTTTTTAATCGATTGCTTATGCTTTCTAAGCCGCTTCTCATTTATCATTCTCATATCGCATTTATACGGCTGATACATCAATTCGTCGACCATCTTTTGAGCATTTATTTTCTGTAGAAATTCAATTTCTCTTCTGTACTTATAAAAAACGTCTTAACTGTTCAATGTTGATTGGATAAATCCAGTTAATGTAACGAGACTCTGATTTATTCTTTTGTTGTTCATCCACGATTGTTATGAAAATAACATTGTAGTAAGGTCCTGACATTGCAGTCTGTCTATTAAGTCCAAATATATAATCTTTGGTGTAAAAATCTCCTACAGCATTCGATATCTCATTATTTTCAAACAATTCAAGAGTTAACCAATTCACATTCAATATGTTGTATTCACGGTCATGATGACGCAAAATCCGTGTGATTGAACTTCTATTCTCTTTGATGTGCAGAGGATAATTGCAAAAGCATCTATATTCTCCATAAAAATGGCAATGCTAGTGTTGGCCCTCAATTTCTTATGTATGATTTCGCATCCACTTGATTTGCAGAAAAGAGTCTCATTTTGTTGAAAACACAATCATCGGAGTTGCAGAATAACACCAGTCAAAAAACTGATTTTTGGTGCATGCAATCTTTTTATCAACATAGAAATCTGCATCTTTCATATCTCGAATAGGCTGATTCTTTCAGTCAGACTTCATCCTTTAGTTTGCCTTATGGCTTACTCTGATGGTTGTTTTAGGCTTTTTCTTTCTTTTCTGTGCGTTGTTTATCATCCTTACAGCTTAAGAACGCTCTATATTGCGTGATTTGACGTCTTGCAATTCGGATTTGAAATAATCGACAACCCAGCCGAACACAATTTCATTTGAAACCATTGCTCAATCTCCATCACGATATTCAGATGATTTGTTATGACAATATCGATATGCATCAACAAGCGTTTTTCCTTCCTGGCATGTCTTCTCGAAAAAGGCTCATCATCTTCTTGATCACATAACTATTGTGGATTGCATCTATTGAACGTGGTGTTTTTGATTCATTTCTTCATTCATTTTGTCCAATGCTCTTTGTTTAATTTCCGACATCTTCAATTCCTTCCTTCTGCAGTTCTGCAATCTTTCTACTAACTCCTTCGAGGCTGGTGTGCCTTCTGGCAGAGTCCCTGCTTCTTGTTGTCGGATATATTCCGGCATTGATATTTTTGTTGATGATTGTGAAGCATTAATCGTCTCTCGTTCAGATCGTGCAATCCATGAATTGATGAAGCGCATGATTCCCATTCTTCGTCTTTCGCTTCGTCGGATTAACTTTCAGCCATTGGCTCATCTTCATAATCTGATCACGTACGTCTACGCCTGGATAAGCATCCACGAATTCGTTTAAATGAGGTCTGGGATATATGGAATCTCAGAGCCATCTTTTTAGAATATCAAGGCGGCAATCTGGTATCGGTTCGGAAGCGAACGAAGTTTGCTCCGGACAAATAATATTTATATCTTCTTTACTTCTATATTTCTTATTATTCTATATTGTCCGCACTTCGTTGCGCACTTTTGGTACGCACTTTGATACGCAGTTTGTTGCGCATTTAGTTCCGCAGGGTTTCGCCTACCATCTTGAAATTTGTCGTAATTTACTATGTTTATATGAGTATATTTGTTTGTAGATTTTAGACTAATCATCTTCGCTCTCAAATACCTTTAACCACTTACGGAATTGTGTTGTCTGATTTAATTCCTGCTGACCAACATCAAGTTATTTATTGATGTAACTAACTCACCTCTTTTATCAGGTTTCCTTTCATAACCGTCGGTCCAATTTGCTAAAAGCAGTATGTGCATCCATATCGTGAATGCGTAATAGCAATCGTGATAGCGCCATTCTAAAAATTTGACGGTCTATCTTAATGAAGCCTTGTTTCATTCATATGTCCTTTGCCACACTTACAATATGATTTTGTATTTTTCTGTGACATATCCTTTCTTTTAAGCGGTCTAGTGCAACCAATGCGTAAGCGTTAGACCAGTTCGCCTTTCTAATTTAATTTGGCATTGGTTGCAGGCAACGAACGCGCTCCTGCAAAGTGTGCGTAGTACTTCTCGATAACTAAGCCCCTTTTTTTCTAAAATTCGGTATATCTGAGAAGTGCAGCCCGTTCGACAATGGCATCTCTTGCAGATTGATTTTCAAATTCTTCTAGTGTTAGTTGTTTCTTCATGTTTTTTCTCCTATTAACAGTTCTAACTGTTTTTGTGTTTGATAAAATTTGCATTGTAATCGGTCGTTCTTTTAACTTCAAACACCCTGTATCCTGCCTGTAACTGGCGGCAACATTTTGAGTTTCTTCATTCCATCTAGTACATCTATTGCAATCAAAGCATTGCTTAATCACGCTGATCACTCATCTCGTTTTACTTTTTCTCTGAAATGCATCTATTTTTGATAATTCAGAATTGCAACGCAACTTCAGACTGATCATCGTTTAGAATAATTCCATCACTATCAATGATTTCTTCTGGTTGTCACCCTTTTAAGTCTGATGTAACTTGATCAGCTAATTCATACGGTCAGATACCTACAAGAATAAAAACGCTTTTATGAAAAATGCATATAAACATTGCAAAGTAATGCTATTTCTTCAAGCGTATTAATTACGTTCTTTTTTAATTTCATGTTTTACTCTCAACTTTCTGTTTGGTATAATGAGAGTGACAATTTAAAAGCATGTCACTAACTAGCGCTCACTCTTTCGACGGATGGAGCGTTTTTATTTTGCTCTGGATACATGTTCATTAATTCTCTTAATGAGTACCCCATTGAAATCGTGCTATCGTTTTTGTTCTCACTTATAGCTGAACATAGTAATTATCTCCTAATTCTTTTCTTATCGATTTCCTGTGCCGCATTAAACAATGTGTTCAGGGTCTTTTCTTTGTATACCTGAAACCCTTCCCAACATCCGTCTTTTTCAAATACGGCATTCGAACAAAACTTTTCGAGTTATCATAAACTTTCATCTGATAATTTCCTTTCTACCTCCTATAATTGAATTGAAAGGAGGTGAATATTGATGCAAAGCCAACATATAAGCCTGGTACCGATAATGTTCCGGCAGGGAACTATAAAGAGTGGTCCCAAAGGCGGTAAAGTACCGAAATGGTCATGGTGCAACAATTGGTCCAGGTGATAGATTGCCACCTACATCTAAACCAGGTAATGTTTGGATTAAGAAGTAGTACTATTGACAGTCACTTTGTAAAGTGGCTGCCTTTTTATCAGTCCTTCTCGAAAACAGCAAACACCATAAAAGTCGAACTGAAGCCAAAACTACAGATGTAATTCCATATTTTCATCGATATATTTAGTGATGTAATGATGCTAGCATATCACTCTCTCCTTTCATTAATTGCTCGTTTTTGTGTGCAGATTAGGTATGGATTGAATCGTCTTTTTGTAATAATTGCAAGTTTTGATTTTAATTTTCATCACGTGGAATACGAGTCCATTTTCGTACATTTGATAGTGCTGACTCTAGAAACTCCTAATTTCTCTGATACTTCTTTTAGTAGTTCTGCTTCCTCGTAATCTTTTCAATCTTTCTCCAATACTACTGCATCAATCGTACCTTTCATAATTTTCACCCCTTTGCTCACACTTCGTGTACCATCATATTATCACTACTTTTCTATTGTCAACACATAACGTGATTTTATTTATCACGGGGCGTGTTATTGTTTGTTAGAAAAGTGAGTAATGTATGGTTTAGAAAAATTTTCCGATTCTCTAAAGAACTCCGTGAAGAACACCATTTATCAACGTCAACTCGCCGAGATTTTAGGATTAGCATATTCAACAGTAGCAATGTATGAAAATGGCAGCGTGAGCCAAACTACGAAAACACTAGAAGATGTCCTGATTATTTTTAATGTTGATATGAACTTCCTTTTAGGTAAATCAGTTATCAAAAATAGTTATGTTCATGAATTTGGTGAGTACTATAGAAAAAGCTTTATTCGTAAAAATTCCATTGTATGACTTTATCTCCTGCGGTGAAGGGTGGTTTGTAGATGATAATAATCGATTATGTTTCACTTCCCGCATCTATGTTTAGTTCTAAAAGAATACTTCGCCCAATACGCAAAGGTGATTCGATTGATCATGCTAATATAAACGACGGCGATCTAGTTATTTTTGAGACATCAACAATCAGCAAACGGAATGATTGGCTGCTTCTGTAGACGAAAAATACAACCACTTGCAAACGTCTTTTCTATTTCAAACGGTCAAATTATCCTGTTGCCTGAAAATCCTTCTTATAGCCTATTATCGTTGGCGTAGAATCATTTAAGTGTATCAGGGAAGAACTTGCTGTAATTAATGATAAGAAGAAGAAGGAGATAAATAATATGGATAACAACATTACACAGAAGACTCTGTTTTATTTAAAGAACCTCTTTGCAAAATATTATGATTAAATATTTAGAAGCAAATAAAATGTAACATTTGATGAATATTCAAAGGAAGAAAAGCAGCCAGATATTTTGATCTCATAATTACATAAACGTAATTTCTCCATTTTAAAACATAATTTCGCTTTTTCGAGATTCAGATGGAATTCATTGAAGTTCGAAGGGAAACATTACTATCTAATCCTGTTAAATTTAGTGAGTAATAGTACAATATTACTTTAATGAAAGGGATGCATATCACAGATCTTCAAAAATATCCTGGATTTAGAATCTCATTTAAACGCAATTATCTCTAATGAGTATTGATTCGTTACAATATTATTTCTTTTGAAAAATTGAAAATTTATTGATGATTTATATTAATAATTCTAGCGATAATCGGTCTGCAAAATCTCATATGATTGATGAGGTAAATTTATTCCCGGAAAAACTTATTCGATATAAGAATATTTACGTATTTATGGATGAGATTGTCTTTTTCCGAGCTGATAACCATATATAGGATGTAACAATCTGAAAAACAGGATATTTAAGGAATTAGATAATAGAAATTATACATTTAATTATCGCAATGTCGAGTGTCTTTGAAGATTTCCTAAGATATGTCATTCAATCAAATTATGTTTGTCACAGTAATGATCTAGAAACTTTGATTAATTACTATAAAGTCGAAAACAAAAACATTTAGATCAGAGTACACTTAGAAAAATAATAGCAATATTACTCTACACCTACCGATGGCTCATAGAACAGAAAAAAGCCACCAACATAAGTTAGTGGTTTCCATTTCTCTCTCCATGGGACTATCTGCACAGTTATAATATTGCAGCTTCATTAAACTGTCAACATAAATGTATCAAAAAGAGGTGCTGTATTAATATGCGCTTTTTATAACAACTAGTCAAATAAAAGTTTTATTTAACATTATTAGAAATATGGATCAAGTAGAACGGTACTTAAAATGAAATTAGTGCAGCAATGTGCAGATGTCACCAATTGAGCGAGAACGAATGATGGAGGTGTTACGTATATCCTTCCCCGAATTCTTTATAGTAATCATAAACGTTCATAAAAAGGAGGAACTATGTCCGTCGCAAAAGATAAAGCCAGTGGTCTTTGGTATTACGTCTTTTAAAAGTGACCCAATCTCGACATATAGGTATCATGGAAGAAAAGCGCGGCTTGCAACAAAGCGGGATGCTTTACATGCAGAAGCTGACGCGCAACGAATAACGCAGGATACATCAGAGAATTGGCATTTAGAGAAATGTCAGAAAAGTACATGGATAGCATTGAATCATCGGATACAATGCGCCAGATCAAAAGAACACACTTTTAGTTCAAAAGATTTTCCGATTATTGTGAAATGCCAATCAGATAACACCCTTACAATTGGATGCCTGGCAGAGCAGAACTATCGAAAAATGATAATTATGCATTCAGAACCAAAAATACAACTGTCCAATATGTCAGAGTCGTATTTAACTATGCGAATAAATTCTATGGACTTCAGCAGTAGATCACGTCTTAAAGCCACTAAAAGCGGCTAGAGAAAATCCAGAGAAGAGCAACAGGTTTGGACTATCGATGAATTTCAATGCATTCTTAAAATGCGTAGAAATAGAAATTTATAAGTTCTTTCATCTTCTTATATTGGACTGGATGTAGATGCGGTGAAGCGATGGCTCTACACCATGATGATATAAACGTTGCAGAACACACAGCAAGTATCGTTAAATCAATCAAACATTTTTCGAATGGAGAATTACCCACAAAAACAGGAAAGCCTCGTAAAATCAATTTAACAGGCATTGTGATGGATACAATTAAACCATTACTAGATGAGATGCGTTTACCTGTTCGGCTCTGAACACTCGCTAGTCCATTTCAGGAATCCAGCGTGAATTTGATAGAGCCAAGAAAAAGCAACTCTCAATCAATCAGAAAGTAACAATACACGGTTTACGTCACAGTTTCGCCACCAATGCAATAAGTAACGGATGCAACATCATTGCAGTATCTAAGCATCTTGGTCACAGCAAGATTGATATCACTCTAAATACGTATTCACATCTGCTAGAGCAAACAGATGCTGAAATGTTAAATATTATCGAAAAACTATCTAAAAGTTGACCAAAAAGTTGACCAAAGCATAAGAAAAACCGCTATTTAAGCGGTTTTATTTTAGTTATGGAGCGAGTGATGAGAATCGAACTCACGTATACAGCTTGGAAGGCTGTCGTTCTACCATTGAACTACACTCGCATATCTTACAAAAGTGGTGTCTCGGAAGGGACTCGAACCCTCGACCCACTGATTAAAAGTCAGTTGCTCTACCGTCTGAGCTACCGAGACATCTTAAATGGCTGGGGTAGTAAGATTCGAACTTACGAATGAGGGAGTCAAAGTCCCTTGCCTTACCGCTTGGCTATACCCCAATAATCAAGTCCAACTCGTAAGCATCACTCGATGCATCAATCAGTAAATGGTGGAGACGGGTGGTTTCGAACCACCGAACCCAGAGGGAGCAGATTTACAGTCTGCCGCGTTTAGCCACTTCGCTACGTCTCCATATAAAATGGTGCCGACTATAGGAATCGAACCTACAACCTGTGATTACAAATCAATTGCTCTGCCAATTGAGCTAAGTCGGCGAAAAAAATGGTGGAGGTTAACGGGCTCGAACCGCTGACCCTCTGCTTGTAAGGCAGATGCTCTCCCAACTGAGCTAAACCTCCATCTATCCCTTACATTCTTGTTTCATGGAATGCTTTAATATAGTAGCATGGTGACTTTTTTATCGTCAACACTTTTAAAAATGTTTTTAAATTTTTTCAAAATCCCTTCATTTTTCAATATTTATAGACTTATTTACATATTTCTATTTTGAAGCCTAAATGCCGTTTTAGCATTGGATGTGCTACAATAATAATTACTTTACGGAGGTTTCTTATGAAGATATATAACGCAAGATATTTAGACAATAATCAGCGTTTTATCGTTGCGATTATCACTGGATTTATCGCTGCCATTCTATTTGGCTCATTATATGGATTGATTACATCGTTTATTCACGTTTCGTTTTCTGCAATGTTTGTAGCAGTAGGATATGGAGTTGCTTCTGTGATCAAAATACTTTTGGCAAAGGTGTTCATACAAAGATTTCATGGTTGTCGGAGCTATCATGACAACATTCGCAATCTTTCTCGGAGATATGATGTCAATATATTCCGTTCCTAAATTTGCTTCACTTTTATTAAGCGGTAATTTCTCTTTCATCGGTATATTCTTCGTAGCATGGCTACGTAGTATGGCTTCTGCCGATGTTTCAGGTATACTTAGTTTGGCATTCCGCTTAATCGGAATATATATTGGATATACACAATCCGTTATTTTATAGAGGTGTCGTATGTATGAAAAAAACATGGATGCAAGTTAATCTGAGACAAGATTGAACGTAACTTAATCAAATTAAAAAGATATCTGTCAGAAAAATAATTGCTGTTTTAAAAGCAGATGCGTATGGCTGTGGTGATATTCACGTTGCTCGTGCAGTATTAGAAGCAGGGTGCAGAAATGATTTGCTGTATCTTCTCTAGATGAAACACTTGTCCTACGTAATAGAAGGTTACGAGGGCAAACTATTAATCCTTAGAGCTACAGAAGCTAGCGATATTCCCGTTTTAATTAAAACAAGGTATCTCTTGTACCGCTTACTCTAATGAATGGGTGAGACAGCGCAATCCAGCAAAACTGTGAAGGTTTGCACTACATCTGAAGATGGATACTGGCATGAGTCGTATTGGCTTTCGCACAATTGACGAACTGCATCTAGCTTTCGACAAACTCCAAGCCGCTAGATGTAATATGGAGGGTATCTTCACCCACTTCTGTTGTGCTGACAGTGATTTAGAACTCACAAACCTACAGTTCTCTAAATTCAAAGAAGCAGTAGAGTCTTTCTCTTACTCCTTCCCTTGGGTACATTGTGACAACAGTGATGCGACGGCCTTCTTTAAAGAAGATACATCGAGATGCTTGCCGTATCGGAATCTCACTCTATGGAATTTCTACTTATGAAAAATCTCTTGAACCAGCAATTTCACTCCTAAGTGAAGTCATTATGGTAAAACATATGCATGCAGGTGATACAGTTGGATATGGTGCTACTTATACTGCTAAAGATGATGAAATCATTGCCACCCTACCAATTGGGTATGCAGATGGCTTTGTCCGCGCTAATCAAGGCAGACAAGTATATGTTGATGGTCAATACGCAGAGATTGTAGGACGTGTATGTATGGATCAAGTAATGATTCATTTAGAACACGAAGTTCCAGTTAAAACAGTTGTCGAAATCTTTGGTGAACACATCTCACTAGAGAAGATGGCTGAAGAATTAAATACAATCCCCTATGAAATTATCTGTTTATTAAGTAGCCGTGTAACACGTCGTTACATTTGGCACAACAAAAATTCAAGACGAAGAAAATTCCCGTTTGGAAAAGAGTATTCTAACAAAAGAAAAAAACTAAAAACGATGAGTCAGCGCTCATCGTTTTTCGTTGATGACAATAAATCAATAAATCCTAACTCAGGATTATTATATAAAGCGAACAAAGAAATTTATTTCAGTCATAAAAACCTCTTGAAAATGTATAAGAGTCTTCCATCAAGGTTTTTAATGCCATGAGTATATTTAGGGAATAGTCCTTGTTGTGGTGCATATAATCCTTGTCTTAAAAATGGAACTGCCCATTGTCCACCATGTGCATGACCACTAATAATTAAATTGACTGGCAATTGTTCATAGAACACTTACATGATGCGGACGATGAGATAAAGAATACGATAATACGACGTCATGCAGAGAATCAACTTCCTCTACTGTCTTATCCATCTTAGGTCCACCATCTGTTAAACCGATAATTTCTATTAATTGACCATTGATATTCATCACTTCACTATCATCAAGGAGAACTTGTACTCCATCTGAACGCATCGCAATCACATAATCATTTAGCTTCTCTTTTAACATCTCATCGTGATTTTCACTATATATACTCGCGGATATGCATTTAATGCATGCATGAGCACAAGCATACTTTCGTTATCCCCCTAGGCGTAAAAGATATCACCAGGGAAAACAATTAAGTCTGGTTTGTGTTTATTTTACCATACGGATAATACGTACATTATCTTTACCAAAAACTTTGAGAGTGCAAATCAGAAATAACACAGATACGTACACGTTTTTGAAATGAGTGGTGAATAAATCTTTTTCTTGTCGCATCTATCTTATGTGGCCATCTAAGAATATAATCAGTGCAACCAATAAAACAGCTACCACGGATACAACGATAATTGTCTGCATATCTTCTAACCCCAACTCCACTTAACAATTTGTCTTATATAACCGAATTAAATATAATACACCTCTTATCGCAATATCAATTGTCATTGCAAAGCCAAGCACCCATAAGTCCCATGATTGGCGCTAAGAAGAGACTAGCGTAATACGAATACCCCATAAACTCAATAGATTAAGTACAAATGGAATAATCAGTATCACCAGCACCTCGTAATACACCTGTAATAACAATGGATGCGGCAAAGAGTGGTTCTGCAAGCATGACAACTCGAATAACATTTTACACCAAGTTGTTGTACATCTTGATCTGGTGTTAATATCGCAAATATCATCGGAGATGTAAAAAACAATATAATCGCAAGGATACCCATAATCGTCATACCCAATAGTGTAATGATATTAGCAAAGTCTTTCGCAAGATTTTTCTTGCCAGCACCAATCGCTTGTCCAATTAATGTTGTGGCTGCTGCTGCGATACCAAATCCAGGCATATAACAAATTGACTCTACTGTATTACCGAAGGAATGTGCCGCAATCGCAACTGTCCCAAGTGGAGCAATAATCTTTGTGGACGCAATTTGTCCCATACATAAAACACTTTGTGCTAACGCATTTGGCATTCCTATTTTCCACGCAGAAAATAGTACCTCTTGACTTGCAAACCAATTTCCAGCAATTTCCTTAATGTGTAATTCATTCGATTTTGTTAAGGCTACCTTGAAAGAAATGACTGTGCAAATACAAACTGCCAGTGATGTGCCAAGTTGTGCACCTAATACACCTAAATTAGCTCCATACACCCATATCTCTAAACCAAAGATGGAAATCATTCGAGATGGAAAAATCAAAATGAAATTGAAGATGATATCTAAAAATACACATTAAGACAGCCATCTTGCTTGGTGTCTTCCTTATCCCCCGCACATTGCAGCATACTATTTACAAGGTAATTTAACTGACGAATTGGAAGGAAAATTGCATATAATCCAAGATAATTCGTCGCATCTTTCCATATCTCTGGTTGGGCCTGTAGCCATGATGGAGCAACATGTGCCCACACATAACAGACTCCTGCAATTAGAAATGAAATGAACAGTGAGGTCAAAGGGAACCTTTAAATATCCTTCTACTACGTTCAAGCTTTCCAGCACCTACCGCATGAGCAACCTGTACAGAGAATCCAATCGCTACGCTATTAATGAGTTCTCCAAATAGCCAAGTACTCGACATAACAAGACCAATTGACGCAGAGGCTAATGCCCAGTGCACCAACCATAGCTGTATCAATAAATCCCATTACAGTTTCTGTGATGACTGCTAGGATACCAGGGATACTTAAGTCTTTTTATAAGTTTTATTTTATCGGAAAATGTTAAATGTTCTGCATTCGTATTTTTTTCTGCAAGTTGTGTATTCATATGCCTATTATACAAAAGGTACTCCTTTTGGAGTACCCCATATGCTATTTATTTGGATTAAAAATATACAGTTGTGCCAGCTTCTACAGATTTTTGTAATCCATACGCTCGCCCTCAATGACACAACCATCACCAATTGCGGTATCACCACCAAGAACTGTTGCATTGGCATAGATAACAACATTATTACCAATGTTTGGATGACGCTTTCCACCCTTTACAAGTTCACCGTTCTCATTCACTTTAAAACTCTTTGCACCAGTGTAACGCCTTGATATAACTTCACATGGTGACCAAGTTCTGCTGTTTCACCAATAACTACACCAGTACCATGGTCAATACAAGTAATCACCAATTGTCGCACCAGGATTAATATCAATACCAGTCTTTTTCATGTGCATATTCTGCCATAAGACGAGGGAATATATGGAACACCTAACATATAGACATGTGCAATGCGATAGATAAAGATTGCATAGAAGCCAGGATATACGATCACTACCTCTGACTTTGTTCTAGCTGGATCACCATCATAGATTGCCTGGATATCTGTTAAGACAGAACGCTTACATTGCTGGTAACTCTGCTAAAAACATATCTCTTAAGTTTCCACAGATTGAACAATCTGCACCCTTAAACTACCCGAGCTGCTGAATTTCCTTCTGTAAACCTTCTGATAAATAGTTTAGTAGCTTGTTGTTGGTTTAACATACCCTGCATGATAATAATCTGGCAAAATCACTGCTTGTACCTGCTTTAATATCGTAATGATATTTTGTACGATCTGGTATACGCATTTTAATGCAAGATCTTTATCTACAATTTCATTTAGTTCATTGAGTAGTGTTTCGTAATTTTTCCATTTTATTCTGCGAATAATGCAGTTGATAAATAGCGATCTCCAGAGTCAGGTAATAATACAACGAATTAACTTACCATTCTCTTCTCTCTTCGCTACTTCAAGTGCAGCGTACGCTGCTGAACCTGAAGAAATACCAACTAATATTCCTTCCTTTCTGCCAATCTCAGCACCTGTTGTAAAGGCTTCTTCATCTGTAACTTTGATTACTTCATCATAGGTTTCTGTATCTAATGTTGTGAGGGATGAGCCTGTACCGATACCTATGAATCTTATGTGGACCTGGCTCACCACCTGAAAGTGCTGCACTAGTTGCTGGTTCAACACCAATCACCTTCACATTTGGATTCTTTTCCTTGAGATACTTACCTGTACCAGAGATTGTTCCTCCTGTTCCGATGGCGGAAATAAAGATATCCAACCTCACCATCTGTATCTTCCCAGATTTCTGGTCCTGTTGTTAAGTAATGTGCTTTACGGTTTGACATATTTTCAAACTGCTGTGGAATAAATGAGTTCTCAATGCCTGCAGCAAGTTCTTCTGCCTTAGCAATTGCGCCCTTCATACCCTTAGCACCTTCTGTTAATACAACCTCTGCACCATAACCCTTAACCATCTTACGACGTTCAACAGTCATTGTATCTGGCATTACTAGAATAACACGATAACCCTTCGCTGTACCAACTGCAGCCAAACCAATACCTGTATTTCCTGATGTAGGTTCAATAATTGTAGAACCCGGCTTTAATAAACCTGCTTCTTCAGCATCTGCAATCATCTGATATGCACTTCTGTCTATTACAGAACCTGTTAAGTTAAAATATTCAACCTTCGCTACAACACGTGCCTTTAAGTAAGGTCCTTTTCAAAGTGTGTAAATTCTAATAGTGGTGTGTGACCAATTAATTCAGTTGTTGATTTTTGATATTTGACATAGTATTTTTCCTCTTTTTCTCTCATGTAATATATATGAGACGGTAAAAACAAAAATCCGAGCATGCATTCACTATGCCCGGATTTATTTACTATTACTTACGAATCACCGCAATAAAGGTAAATTAAAAGCAGCCCCGACGCAGAAAACAGCATTCATCCGGACATCATTTAAATTACAACAGACAACACATTTGATTCATCACTTGTTTGTTCATGCCCGTTTCCTCCTGTTCACCGTTCTTGTGCAGGAACTATCATAGTACTATCAGTTTTATGTTGTCTACTCTAATGATTCAACTTTTTCTTTCACTTTGAATTAGAGTTTGTACATCATCTTCTTTCAACTGTTCTAATTGATCGGATATCTCAGATTCATCCGCAAATTGATTGAAGATATTTTGTTTTTCATGGAGTCGTTTTACCAGTGCTTCATCTATCGTATTAGCAGATAATAATCGGTACACAAATACATGATTGATTTGCCCCATACGATAGACACGAAAAGTACCTGCCATTTCATCGGACGTTTTAAAATCTGAGTTCTGAATTACAATCTCTGCCGTTTGAATATTTAATCCAATTCCACCCGCATGAATCTGCATTGGCAAACCCGTGCAACAGGCTCATCAAACTGCTTAAGAATTTCTTGTCGTTTCTCCAGCGATAACTTTCCACTAATGATAGGCAAAGAATTTTCCTAACAGTAAATCTGTCACGAAAGATAAGCGTCTCCAAGAAATAGAGAATATACTACCTTTCTTCCTTCACTGAGTGCCTGCAAGCACAACTCAACCATCCGCTCTGCTTTTTGTGGAATTGAGTGAATCCCAAGATACTCTCACGCATTATCATAAGTTTCCAGATTCAAGCTGCTTTGCGATAGAAACTATCTCCTCCTTTCATTCATCATGCACCCTCGTCATGAATCGTTAATTCCGGAAGTTCCATGAGTACATCCGTACGTTTACGACGCAAATATACATAGCGCAATCTTCTTGCGGAATAAGTCTGCTTCTAGATATTTCATATCTTTTACTTCGCTTGCGATGGATGGTTTAAACATTCAAGTAAGTAACATTTCATCTACGTTATTTTCAATCGCTGTACCTGTCATATATAGAGCGATTCTGCTTGTTCAATCATTCGTACTGTATTGCGTGTACGTTGTGCCTCTTTGTTTTAACAAAGTGCGCTTCATCCACAACAACCATGTCGAGCGGAAAATCTTTATCAAAAATAATTTTATCTAAACCTTCATAGTTAATGATTGCAATTCCACCATCACTCTTCCAAATTTCATAATCACTAAAACAGATCCATGTAACATATATGCTTGCATGTCCGTTAGTTTTTCAATTTCGCGCTTCCAGTTTAGTAATAACCCAGCTGGACATATTACAAGAAAATAACGATGACCTTTGTGATGTAGATGATTCATCACCGCAATTGCTTGAATGGTTTTTCCAAGACCCATCTCATCTCCCAGTAACACCCTTTTTTGATGCAAGATATACTTCACTCCAAATTCTTGGTAATGACGTAACTGTGTATGGAAAGATTCCAATACTAATGGTATTGCCTGTATCTGTTGCAATAGCGAAGTATCAATATCTTCATCTACATCGTCTTTTACTTCTATTTCAGACAACTTTTCAATTACGGTATAGTATTGAATCGCATTATCCTTATAGTCTTGTAGTACCGTTTCAAAACTAACATGCTTTAACGCAATACAATTTTCGTAAAATTGTTTGATTATTTCTGCATAAAGCAGATTGATTCAGATCACTTTACATTTTCTACAGCTTTTTAAAAATCTCTGTTTCTTTTTCTTCCACTAAAAATCCAACCAAAAGAAATTTTCTATCAGGCCACTGTTATCATAGGCTATCTTGGATACCACGTTCTGTTTCTTGATAGATTGCATTTAACTTTTGCATAGTTTTCTTTTGTATGCAGATGAAGTAAATTTCCTGAAGAATCTCTTTATCCTATTTGTTAGATGTTCTAAGTCTATACGAGTAGTGAATCTGACTTTTTAATAGTCTGCAGTACTACGGTGTAGTGCCAACATGAGTTTATCTGACTGTTTCATCCCCAATGCCATCTAACGCTTCTAGTTGTCTACGATTATATTTCAATAAGTCATCCATCGTTGAGATGTGACTAGACTTCAAGTGCTTGTAGAGGAAGTCTTGTGAAGAGTTTTGAAAGATCCTGATTGGAATCTGTCGAATTTCTTCACAACTTTTATCCGTGATAATATCTTGGCAACGATCATGAATCGCTGGATATTTTTCTTTTCTTGATCACGAAAAGAAAAAGAGTCGATCCTAACATCTTCAACTGCTCACGTTCATATCCAATTTCTTGATAATTAATCTTTTGAAATATCATATTTCCTCATATGAATTATAAGTTGTTATTCTAAAACAAATGACCACAACCTGCAAGCATCACAAAGCTCATTGCTGTAGCCAGACCAGTTACCACTATCTTCTTTTCTTTCATTTATTTTATAAATCTTTTCTTGTTATTTTTATGAAAATTTTTACATTACTTCTAATTTAAATTAAAAATGAGTCTTGGACTTTCTTCATATTCTTCAAGATATACCCCCAGAATCGTGATATTGTATGTGAGGATACCAAATTTTTCCCATTTTAAAGGAAAGTGGGTATGGAAGAATTTTACAGTTTTTGATTATGAAGACATTCAGCTAATACCAAATAAGTGTATTGTAAACAGTCGTTCAGAGATGTGATACAACAACACGATTTGTCACATTACTTTAAATTACCAGTCGTCCCAGCAAACATGCAGACAGTCATTGATGAGATCTCTAGCAATTAAACTTGCAGAGAATGGATATTTCTATATCATGCATCGTTTCACTCCTGAAACACGTCTTCAGTTTGTACAGATGATGAACGATAAAGGATTGATTTCTTCCATTAGTGTTGGTGTAAAAGAAAATGAATATCATTTCATTACAGATCTTGCAAGTCATCACTTAGTTCCGGACTACATTACAATTGATATTGCTCACGGTCACTCCAACGCCGTCATTAATATGATCAAACATATTACACCTACCTGATACATTTGTCATTGCAGGTAATGTAGGAACCCCTGAAGGTGTTCGTGAACTTGAAAATGCAGGCGCAGACGCAACGAAAGTTGGTATTGGTCCTGGTAAAGTATGTATCACAAAATTAAAAACAGGTTTGGCACAGGTGGTTGGCAGTTAGCTGCTTTGCGTTGGTGTGCAAAAGCTGCACGTAAGCCAATTATTGCGGATGGCGGTATCCGTTCAAATGGCGATATTGCAAAGTCGATTCGCTTTGGCGCAAGCATGGTTATGATTGGTTCCCTATTTGCTGGGCATACCGAATCACCAGGTAATACCTGTCATGCAAGATGGTATTGAAATGAAAGGAATACTTCGGTAGTGCCTCTGAATATCAAAAAGGCACCCGTAAAAATGTGGAAGGCAAAAAGATGCTTGTACCATGTAAAGGTTCTATCATGGATACACTAGTCGAAATGCAACAAGACCTTCAATCATCCATCTCCTATGCAGGTGGAAAGATTTAAACGCAATTCGTTATGTTGATTATGTCATTGTAAAGAATTCTATTTTCAGTGGCGATGCACATTAGGCATTCTATTTGGTGAATTTGACGCAAAGGATATAATAATAATGAAAGAAGGTAACGAAATGACAAAGATTGATATTATCTCCGGCTTTCTGGGAGCCGGAAAAACAACATTGATGATACAAAAGTTAATCAAAGAAGTATATGTAGGTAAAAAGTAGTTCTTGTTGAAAACGGGTGGCGAAAGTGGAATTGACGGTGGTTTCTTAAAAGATGCCGGTATCGTTGTCAATGAAATCAACAGTGGATGTATCTGCTGTACATTACAAGGTGACTTCCGCAATGCTTTACAAGAAGTAGTCAAGAAGTATGATCCTGACCACATCATTATTGAACCTTCCGGTGTTGGTAAATTATCCGATATCTTAGCAGTCGTAAAAGATGTAGAAGGTTTGCAACTAAATAGTTACAGTATTGTTGTAGACGCAAAGCGTTGTGAAATATACCACAAAAACTTCAAGGAATTCTTCGATGATCAGATTTCCACAGCTGCTTGTGTCATCTTATCCAGAACACAACTCGTTGATGAAGAAACATTACAAAAGGATATCGCAATCATCCGTGAATTAAACCATGACGCAAAGAATCATCACGACACTCATGGGATGATCTCTCTGGTCAAGCTATCATCGACGCAATGGAAGGTTCTACAGATGGCTTCCCAGAACTCGAAGAGGAAGAAGACTAGTGCATGTTGTCGGGATGTGGTTGTCTGACGATGACGATGATGACGATTGTTGCTGTGGCCGCATGACCACCACGAACATAAACACCATCATCACGACCACGAGGAAGAAGAATGCTGCTGCTGCTGTGGTTCTCCTGAACATGAAGAGACACTACGCATGAACATCATCATGATGATGAAGAATGTTGCCATCATCATCACGAGGAAGAAGAACATGATGAGAAGAATAGTTGCTGTTGTGGCCAGCGATCATCACGATCATGAACATCACCATCATCACCACCATCATGGACACGATGCGGATGAAGTATTCACATCAATCGGTATCGAAACAGTAAAGTAAATACTCGTAGAAGACATTGCACTAGCACTTCTCCGAGTTAGATGAGCATATCATCCGCGCTAAGGGTATCGTTCCCAAGTACCAGATGGAAGTTGGTTATTCTTCGACTATATTCCAGGAGATGCAGATATCCGCATTGGTTCCCCTGCTTATACTGGTTTAATCACAGTCATTGGTGAGCAGGTAGACGTTGCTCGCATCAAAGAAATCTTTGCGGTGAAGTGAAATGGCAACTCCTGTATATCTCTTTACGGGATTTCTTGATTCCGGTAAAACTTCTTTAATCTTAGACACACTCAACGACCCTTCCTTTATGGAAGAAAATAGCCGTACGTTAATCATCTGTTTTTGAACAAGGTGAAGTTCGATACAACGATAAATACCTCGCAGAGCGCTAAAGCATTCGTTGAATACATGGACTCTCCAGAGGATTTAAACGTAGAAAAGATTCGTGAATTAGATACAATCTATCATCCAAACTCAAGTATTTCATCGAATATAACGGAACACTTGCTATTACTCCATTTATCCTGTCACAGATGCCAAACTTCTGGCCTTTGGTACAGATTTTGACAACAGTAGATGCTTCAACCTTCCAAATGTATATTAACGCAATGCGTTCAGTCATTTATGAGCAGTTAAAGTACAGTGATACGATTATCTGTAATCGTTGTACACCTGATACCTCCGCATCAATGCTGCGCGGCAATATCAAAGCTATTAATAAAAAGACAGATTTTCTACGAAGGCGAACATGGTGCCCAGGTCACTCTTTAAAAGAAGGTGTGCTACCATTTAATATCAATGCCCCTATCATCGATATCAAAGATGATGATTATGGCATCTTGGTATATGGACGCAATCGAAAATCCAGATAAATACGATGGAAAAGAAATCATCCTACGCGGTGAGTTCACCGAGACATTACCAGGCTATCATCAAACATTTATCATGTGAGCAGACAAGCAATGGTATGTTGCGCAAATGATACAAGTCTTTGTGCTTAACGGTTACAGGTGTGAAAGTAGAAGAACTTGTGAAGGATAACTGGTATGAAGTACAAGGTAACCTTAAACCGTCCCATTAGATAATGGTGGAAAAGACTCTTGTCCTTTACGCAAACCGCATTCAAAACTACCAAAAACCACAAGATGAGTTCGTATATCTTGAAGTTAATCACTGGGGTAATTCTTAAGAATTACCCTTTTTGATTCTGAACTTTTTAATTTTTCACCTATATTTAGTTAACTCACTTTTGCTCATTTGTGCTACCATTATTCAGGGAAGTGATAAAATGATGAAAATTTATAAAAGAAAAACTAAATATACAAGTAGAGCTGTATGGTTCTTACTCATCTCGGCAATATTCTTGCTGTTTTATGCACCACATCTTTCCTTTGATGTACATATGAAAAAGGTATCCAAGGTACTGTGGTCGTATCAAACTTTAATCACAGACCGTGGAGAAGAAATCTTGCAAAACTATAACTATAACTCTCATAAGACAGCTGGCTAGATGCACAACCATCTTGGGAAGTAATTCACCTCAGTAACATTCCCAATCGTTACAAACTCTTTTACGTTTAGGTTTTAACAACGTAAAGACAGACATCACTATCTCAAAAGATTGATGTCTCATTTGGACCATTTAAACTTGCAGAGTATACACCAGAGAATATCTCCAACAAGATCATCGCCTCTCAAGGTATGGTCATCAATACAAATGACAACACCATTAACAACTGTAAACGGTGTTGAAGGCTGGCTCAACTCGAGACCCAAGAGTACCTACCAAAAAGCTGCTTTGGGTTGCAGTATCCTATCCATTTGGTATTAAGTTGGATCATTGCGTATCTCATTGATAAAGAAGATTACATCGGGCAAAACACGTTCCAGAAAAACGAAATGATGTTAATAGCAGCTCTATCTGGTGCTTCTTTGTGTCAGAAATCTGTACTGGTAACTATTACTACATCAACTTGATGAATCGTTTCTATAACGTTGCCATCTATATTATTCCCATATAAGTAATCTACTTAATATTCCGTCGATTACCAATCTCAGTACTGATTTGTAACTTATTTGTTGTAATCTTTCGGTATCGTAAACATGTACGTAACACAATTCCGTAACCGTCCAATCGCACCATAGGGATTTAACCGCACTCAGTACAGCTGCAGATGTCATCTCAAACTACCATGTCCAGATTCGTTACTTCATGGTTATCGCAATTATTATCGCCATCTTAATTTATCTCTTGATGCGCGCTGTACCACGCGAGAATACAAAAGATTAACGTATACTACGCAACATATCCTATCCTGATTATTGTTATAGCGCCTTCTTAAATAGTGTTGGTCAATACTACCTATGGATATGAACCTATTGTCCATCTTCCAAACAGATGGCACAGCGCTTAGCTTCACAGGTCTTAGTAAACCAATACATCTCTGATCAACCAAAGAAACCAGAAGGATATTCTGTAGAGGAACTCAAAGAACTGGGTAAAGAACTTGCTGAAGAGCTGCAGCCAACGTCGATCCTAATGGCACTAAAACCAACGAATATCATCATGGTAATGAACGAATCCTTTGCGAGATATGAATGTTGGTGGTACAAACTACGCTGATAACATCATCCCTTACTACCTGTCTCTAGATAAATACGATTCGTGGTAACCTCTACGTCGATGTACGTGGTGGTGGTACATGTAATAGTGAATATGAATCATTAACAGGTAATACAACAGCCTTCTTTGCGGGTGGTGTATATCCATTCAACATGTATATGCATAGAAACGTACTCTTCTATGATTTCCTACTTTCAACCAAAGCGGCTTTACTACTACAGGTATTCACCTTGAAAATCCACCAAACTGGAACCAGCGCTTCCGCATGGAAGAAACTGCAGTACCAAGATAAAGTATTTGCAGAAACCTTTTGATGGTCTAGAAACAATTCATGGATATCCAAGTGATGCACAGAATTTCAAAGTTCTAGAAGAAACTTACGAAAAGGAAAAAGGATAGAAAAACTTTCATCTTCAATATCACCTACCAAAAACCATGGTGGATATGATGATAAAGATGATCTAAAAGAAGACCGTCAATTTCAGTTCTATTGGTGGTGGATATGGTCATGCGAAAACTACTTCTCATTAATGAAGATTTCTGATCAAGACTACAAGAACTTGATTGAATACTTCTCAAAGGTAAAAAGAACCTACTATGATTGTGATGTTTGGTGACCACCAACCATCCTTAGGTGCAGATTGTGATAACTTTCTATTCCCACATGCAGGTACGCCTGAAAACGACATGACACAATATATTACACCATTCTCCATTTGGGCAAACTATGATATTCCAGATGAGACAATTGATAAGTTAAGTATTAACTTCCCTATCTTCACTCATCATGAAGACTGCAACTACCAAAATGACTCCATATCAGGAATTCCTATATGAACTAAAAGATAAGTATCCTGTTATTGGTCTATATGGTTGTTATGACGCAAAGCTGGTAAAATACTACCAATCTGTAAATGATATTAATGATCCGGATATCAATACATACCGTTGTCTACAGTACAATAACGTATTTGATTCCGATCGTATCGCATCACTATTCTATCCAGACGGAAATGAAAGTAAATAAAGTCAACAAAAAGAACACGCCAGTGTTCTTTTTATAGTAAAGCTATACGAATAAAACTATTTTTCTTCCGTATAAGGTTTCCAACCCTTACCAGGTTCTGAACTCTTCATGAAATTTGTCCAAGCAGAAACCATTTCATCACTAATCTTATAATCACGAACTTCCATCCTCTCTCCAGCAACGACTTAACGTACCAAACATATACCATAACTCTGCAGAGTGAAAAGCACCAGCATCATCTGATGGCAACTTGCGATTGAATAAATACAGGTATGTTGGTTTTACCTTGATGTTGATTTCTTAAGTTCTGCAAAAATCAATCATACTCTGATAGTACTTAGACTTGCGCATCGGCTCATCAACACCCTAAGCCAAAATCATTACCATTGGCACCTATGATATACGGTATATTCTGAACATCACCACGCTTCACCAGTTCATCCAAAGTATCCTCTAGCACAAAGCCATCCACCACTGGCCCAAACAGCAGGCGATTATCATGTTTGGAAAGCTTCGGTAAAATATCCACTAACTTCTGCGCAGGAATTTGACGTAATGCTTGGAATATTCTTTGCACCAACAACTTCATAATTTCTTCGCCCAGTTTCATACGCTTCTTCTACCGTCTTATGTTTGAAGATAGGATTATCTACTCCCAGCACCACTTTGTATAATTGCCTTGGCAATCATGCCACGTGTTGTAGGACTAGAAATTAATGTCTGAACACTAATCGCACCAGCACTTTGTCCAAATAGCGTAATGTTATCAGGATCTCCTCCGAAGGCCTCAATATTCTTTCGAACCCAGCGAATCGCAAACACTTGATCTAAAATTCCATAGTTGGATACACAATGTGCAGGATCTTCCTCTGTTAGTTGCGGATGGGCAAAGAAACCCAAATACACCAACACGATAATTGATTGTTACAAGAATCACATCATTTCTGTACAAACGCTTCTCCATCAAATGGAACTTCATTTCCATAACCATGGTCAAAATGCACCACCATGGAGCCAGATTGCGACTGGATATCCATGTTCTGATTTACGGTTTTGGTGCCCAGATATTTAAATACAAACAATCCTCACTCATTTCAGGATAAGGATATTGTTCATAGTTATAAAACTCTTTACGATAGAACGGATTCGATGCCTTAGGTTGTGGACAGATTTTACTATATTCAAAGCATCCTAACACCCAACCAACGATCAGGTGCCTGTGGTGAACTAAAACGCAGATTCCCAATTGGAGGTTTTGCATAAGGTACACCCTTAAAAATATCAATTTAGATTCTCGTGACCTCACACGCAAGATACCCTGTTCCACTTTTATTTCAACTGTCTTTCATAAAAACCTCCAGTTCGAATTTCCATCGTATTTTTTTCATCATTATACCATTTCTAATTTTTCAAACTAATGAAGAATCCATGAAAAAGAGACCCGCTGGCACAGAGTCTCGATTTCTTTTATTTTTGGGAGGGAAAGAAATTTATAATTTCTCTGTCATTTAAGACACTTATAATATACCCAAACCATGTGTGAGATATATGGTGAAATCAGTGAAAGTATTGTGAAAGTGTATTTTTCATATCATTTTTCTAAATTTATTGTCAAAAGCTTATTTTATCGCACTTTAGTAATATCTGCTATTGTTTATTATCAATAATACAGCTTTCATAATCATTTGTAATTAAATTTTCAGAAAATTTAGAATAATTATTCAAAAAACATAGTAACCTAAAGCATTTTTAAATGATAGAGAAAGTAGTTAAATATAACAAACCCATGCAAAAAAGTATAATATTAAATATGGTGGTCTAATATGCATTCCCAAAATGTATCATTCATGATTTCCCTACGTCCTCGTAGCTCAGTTGGATAGAGCGACTGCCTCCTAGCAGTAGGTCGTGCGTTCAAATCGCATCGAGGACGCCATTATATAGACTAAGCGTTTATATTCCAGAGCTTTAGAAGTTTTTCTTGCAAAATTTACTGATATAAGATAGTGCATTATAGGACAACCTACTTTTGTACTATCACTGGTAAAATTTCTGACCAATATCCATCATGGGTCCTCGATAAAGTAGATACCCATTGCCTCATTTTCAAAACAAATGCAACCCATTTCCTTATGCTTTTTGATGTAGCGCATCAAAATCATCTGTCTAAATGCAAGATGGAATTCACACTCACCTAAATCATATGGTTGTGGATGATCTTTGAGCCAAGTGAGTTCCAACTCAAAACTCGCCAACCTCACTTTTTCAATACACAATGATAAAATCCTCGCTTGTCTTTCTTCGTCTTACCTCATGTAAGTCAAGAGCTTCGTTATAAAGCGGATGGATCTATCCAAATCTGAAACATTCAAATTCTCGTGAATCATTTTTATGAGTTTCACTATCATTCTTGTATGATAATTTCGTCCTGAGAAGACGAGATATCATACTCTCCTTTCTGGCCCTTTATTATAATGAAGCTGTCCTGAGTAAGTGTTTATACATTCTACAGCTCAGTTTCAACTGGGACTGTTTACATAGGAGACTACTCTCCACAGTCTGCTTCATAGTTAATTGGTTGGATGTTCCGATACACATGTATTGAGTTCTTATGTCTCGCAAGGATACTGAAGCAGATTACCCGTGGTGACTCAGGTCTAGAAAGGTAATCTCTTTTTTATGCACGTTTACGTCGGCGTTGATATCGCCAAAGAACTTCATTACGCTGCCATCATGGATTCTGATGGTGTCGTATCCAAACCTTTTTCTTTTGAGAATAACGACAAGGGCTTCAATCTGTTACTCTCTCATCTTGCTCCTTACAACAAGGAGTCTATCCTGATCGGCTATGAATCAACCGCTCATTATCAGGAGAATCTTGCTTACTTTCTTAAATCGCTTGGTTATCGAACTGCAGAAATTAATCCACTTCAAACCGCCGCTTTAAGAAAAGCCAATATACGCAACACTAAGACTGATAGTGTAGACGCTAGGTTGATATGCCTCGCTTTAATGAACCATCATATCCAAGGCGACCAGCGAGACTCGGTACGGTTGGATGATCTTTATCAACTTTGTAAGATGAGGATGGATACCATGAAGAAACGAACTACCTGTAAGATTCAATTTGTAGCTATCATGGATCGGATCTTCCCTGAACTGGCTTCCTTTTTTGATAATAACCTCCACACCAATACAATCTATCGCTTGATTGAGTCTTTTCCTCTACCTTCTCAAATAAAGAAAACTCGAATTGATATTCTCACCAAGCTTCTCCACAAAGCTTCTAGAGGCCATTTCAAGAAAGAAAAGGCTCAAAAACTGAAGGATTTGGCAGATATATCTGTAGGAATCCCTTCTGACATATTTGCCTTCCAAGCTCAACAGTTGGTTCATCAAATCGAGTTCTATACAGATCAGATTCAAACAATCGAAGAAAGAATCAATACGAATCCGGATGTTATGAGCTCACCCCTCATGACAATCCCTGGAATCGGTACTTTCTGTGTTGCTTGTATTCTATCTGCTATAAAAAATATAAACGATTTTGGTGCACCCTGTAAAATACTTGCCTATGCTGGCTTGGATCCTGTCATCAGACAGTCAGGAAAATTTACCGCCAGTCATACCAGAATGTCCAAAAGAGGAAATAGCCTACTTCGCTATGCGCTAGTCTGGTCTGCTGGGAATGTAGTAAAGAATAATCATACATTCGCTGAATACTACCGCCATAAGACGGAAGATCAGGGAAAGTCACACTATCAAGCACTTGGACACTGTGCCAAAAAATTGGTCAAATCCATCTATCACATGCTCAAATATAACGAATCATTCAATCTTGACTAAACTTTTTTGAATTTCTCCTCCCTAGGAGTTGTTTTCGTCATGCTCTGTCAATTCAATATATTTTTATTGACAGTTCATAGTTGGTCTCCTCTCGCTGTCTCTGTGTTTCTAATACGTGACTGATACTGTGGGTATTCCGTGATAAAACGCTGAATCACACTAGGATCTCCCCAGTAGTGGATTGGATAGATAGCATCACAGTCCACATTTTCTAGAAAATATAATAACCCGTCAGCGTAGTGTGCTTCTAGTCTTGGATCAAGTGGAACAAAAGCAACATCAAAATGTCTGCCCTTAATTTTTCCCAATCTCCGTGTGATATATAGTGCGAAGTTCTAGATTTTCCTCTTCTGGTTCCCCTTCCCAATACCAATCATTTAAATCGCCACCATGATAAACAACCCCTTCATCAGTACTCACAATGAAAGCAACGCCACTATCGTTTGAAAGTAGAGTCTCAACTTGAATTCCACCATCAAACTGGTAGCAATTATCAGGTTCAACAAAGCGATGCTTTATCTTCGACAATCTATTTTCATCACTGATGTCGTTTGCTAGTATGGCTTGATAACGCATCCCCCTCTGATTGAGAAGGTCAAATATCAACGGATTATAGTGATCATTATGAGAATGACTACAAAATACAATTACGTCCTTCTTCTTATCGAGAGGTGGTAGTTCTCCCTTGTAGTAATCAAAAACATAATAGCAATCTTTTAGTTCAACCAATATACCACTATGGTTTAAGTATGTTACTTTCATGGTATCACCTCCTTAGAATTAACCTACTAACTTTTCCTATATTACCTAAAAATCAATAGATTAATTTGTATATTAAATATTTTATCCTACTTTCTAAACTTACTAATCATAATTTTTTTATATTTAGTAGCAATATACTAGTATGATAAGCTTTCGTTTCCCTTTTTCTTCATTTATATAGTTTTTTTCAATTTACGATTCCTCAAAGATAAATGCTTGAGCAAACTCTTTATAACCGATTGATTTAGATACTTGAATCGATGCAATGTTATCTAATGCACATTCCCATTGAGGAACAATTCCAGATTGAATATGGTGATGTGTTGCTAGTGCTGCACATAATTTTGCATAGCCTTTTCTTCTATACTCGGGTAAAGTTACTATTCCTGTATGCTGAATATACCCCTCCATATATGGCATATCTGGAGCATCACATAACGCTACAAGTTCATCATCAATGATATATCCAAAGAAAAAGCCTTTATCCACTCTTCCTTCAAAATAGGCTTTGAGCCAACCTATTTCAGAAACTGATGGATATGCTTTTTTAAAAAAATTCTCAAATAGCGGATAATCATCTCTTTTCAGCATTCTTGCATCTTTATAATCAAAAACACGTTCCTCTGCGAACTCCATTAATTGATATCCTTTTAAAGGATAAGACTGGTTGATTGTGTCAATCAATTCCTTAACATCTTTTAGTTGTGTAAGTTCATTAAAATAAGATTGGTATTTAGGTGCATAAGCCACGATACAAGCATCCTCTTTACATAAGATATATATCGAATATTTGCATCCAAATCCCTTTTAATATATGGCTTCTTTCATCAGTACAAATAAAACTGTATACCATGTTTAAAATCACTTACATCTGCTCCACAGAAGCAAGAATAATAATCATATGTTATTTTTTTAATTTCTCTAGCATCCATTTTCATATAATCACCCTTCCATAAAAAGATTTTCTACTATTTTCTTTTGAACTACAACTTCTTGGTTTAAGTACATATTCTTCGGAAATCTGTCCCAGTTCCTCTGGATGGAAAAACTTTTCTAATTCTAATTATATTCAAAAACATCACATTCTAATCTAGAAAGAATACTGTATCAAAAATTTCTAGTAGTTTCTCACTGCTTATTTTTCCTCTATTATAAGAAATTTTTTTATTCATCTCTTATATACTACATCATTTTTTTCACACGAAATCACATAGTATTTTATTAGCACTCTATGTTTCGAATGTGCTAAAATCTTTTTATCCGAAAGGAGTTTTATAAATATGAATGATAACAAGAAGAAAAAACCTCTTTTGTACTACTATGCATTTGTCGCAATTGTATTAGTATTACTCAACTTGGTTTTACGACCTGTAATTCAACAGGCACAAATCGAAGAAGTTCCGTATAGTACATTTATTCAACAAACCACCGATGACAAAATTGATGAGGTGACGATTGAGTCTTCTCAGATTACATACAAGCTCAAAGATGGTGATACAGTATACTCTACTGTAAAAATAAATGACCCTGATTTAGTTGATCGTCTCGAAAGTCATGACGTGAAGTTCTCTGGTACACGTGTACAACAGGGTTCTCTATTTATGAACATCTTCTTTGGTTGGATCCTTCCAATCATCATTGCGGTAATGTTAATGCGCTATGTTAACCGTACAATGCAAGGTGGTGGAAAAGATTCTCCACTTGGAGGTGGCGGTCTAGGTGGTATGTTTAACCTAGGTAAGTCAAATGCACGTGTTTACGATAAGGATAAGACAACAATTCGTTTCCATGATGTTGCTGGTGAAGATGAAGCTAAGGAAAATCTGCAGGAAATTGTAAATTACCTGCATGATCCAAATCAGTTTAAATCCATTGGTGCAACTATGCCAAAAGGTATTCTCTTAGTTGGTCCTCCAGGAACAGGTAAGACCATGCTTGCAAAGGCAGTTGCAGGTGAATCAAACGTACCATTCTTCTCTATCTCTGGTTCAGAGTTTGTAGAGATGTTCGTAGGTATGGGTGCTTCTAAAGTTCGTAGTTTATTTCAAGGACGCAAAAGAAAAAGCACCATGTATTGTATTCATCGATGAAATCGATGCGATTGGTGGTAAGCGTAATGCAGGTAACTTTGGTGGTAATGATGAGCGCGAACAAACATTAAACCAGTTACTTACAGAAATGGATGGATTTGAAGGCAATAATGGTATTGTCGTACTAGCAGCTACAAACCGTCCTGAAAATCTAGACCCTGCCCTACTACGTCCAGGAAGATTTGACCGTCGTGTTCCAGTTGAGTTACCTGACCTTCAAGGTCGTGAGGACATCTTAAAAGTTCACGCAAAGAAAGTTAAGACAGAGCCAGGTATTGATTATAACGTAGTTGCACGCATGGCTTCTGGTGCCTCTGGTGCAGAACTTGCAAATATCATCAACGAAGCAGCTTTACGTGCTGTACGTGAAAAGAGAAATGCAGTAAGTCAAAAGACTTAGAAGAAAGTATTGAAGTTGTTATTGCAGGATACCAAAAGAAGAATGCAATTCTAACGGATAAAGAAAAACTAGTTGTTGCATATCACGAAGTTGGACATGCATTAGTTGCAGCACTACAGACACATAGTGCACCTGTACAGAAGATTACAATCATCCCACGTACAAGTGGTGCTCTAGGTTATACAATGCAGGTAGAAGAAGGTAACCATCCTCTTTACACAAAGTCTGAATTAGAAAATCGTATTGCGACACTTACAGGTGGTCGTGCAGCGGAAGAAGTTGAATTTGGACAAGTTACTACAGGTGCTTCCAACGATATCGAACAAGCAACGAAGATTGCTCGTGCAATGATTACTCGTTATGGTATGAGTGATGAGTTTGATATGGTCGCAATGGAGACTGTAAATAACAAGTACCTTGGTGGTGATGCATCACTAGCATGTTCAGATGGTACAGCTTCAACAATCGATCAGAAGGTTGTAGCTCTCGTGAAACAACAACATGAAAAAGCAAAACAACTATTAACGGAACATAAAGCAGATCTTGATCGAATTGCACAGTTCTTATATCAAAAAGAAACAATTACTGGTGAAGAATTCATGGAGATTCTTGAAAAGAAAGAAGACTTTGAATTACCAGTAGTACAATAGCCTTCACATTCGTGAAGGTTTTTCTTTTTCCAAAAGAAAAAACCGGTATTCACCGGTTAAAAGTTTCTCGCTTCAATGTCCATCACCATGTTTACTCTACGTTCATGGCGACCACCTTCAAATTCAGTATTCATGAATTCATCCACAAGCATCTTCGCTGTTTCGATTCCAATGACTCTTGAACCAAAGGCGATGATATTTGCATTGTTATGTAATCTTGAATATCTAGCACTATATGGTTCAGAGCAGATACATGCACGAATACCCTTCACTTTATTACATGCAATCCCAATTCCAACACCAGTTCCACAGATTGCGATACCGCGTTCTACTTCACCATTTACAACAGCCATTGATACCTTTTCACCCCAGATAGGATAATCTGTACTTTCCGATAAATCTGTACCGTAGTTAATAACTTCATGTCCTTGTGATTCAAGATACGCAACAAGTTCCTTCTTCATCTCTACGGATGCGTGATCATTTGCAATACCGATTCTCATGCGGCTACCTCCTTCTTCAAATCTGAATGATTCTGTCTATACCATAGCAAGAACGCTCCTGCTAAGAATACAAAGATTGAAATAAACTGTGATGTGGAGAAAATCCAAATTTGACCACGAATTAAATCACCACGTAAGAACTCTACTAAGAATCTACCTAATCCATATAGAACTAAATACCACGCTGCTGTATCTTCTGGATGCTTGCCCTTTAATAAGTTTCTTAGTAAGAAAGCAAAGATTAAGAAGTTACCTGCAGAAGAAATTAACTCTGTAGGAATAACCTTGATACCAGCACCAGGTCCCAAAGACTCTGCTGGGAATTCTACACCATACCAGGCCGTTGTTCGAATACCATAACAGCATCCCAGCAAAGAAACATCCAATACGTCCAAAGCCTTGTCCAAGTGAAACAGCAGGCATTAGTACATTTGCATACTTCATGAAGTCCCACTTCTTCCACTTACAGTAGATCCACGCCGCAATAATACCAGCGATGATACCACCATAGACCACAAATCCTTCATTACTCAAAATCACTACAGGATTCTGCACGAATGAATCCCATACCGTAAAGATATAGAGCAACTTCGCTCCAATAAATCCAAAGATGATGATAAAGAAAATCATTCCATCAATCTTTTCATATTCTAGTCCTTGTTTCTTTGCTAGACGTTCTGATAACCAAAACGCAAACAATATACCAACTGCAATCATGAAACCATATCCATGTACAGTTACAGGACCAATTTTAAACCAGTCATTAAACATTAAAATACTTCCTCCATATATCTATTTTAAGTGATTGTATCGAAAATGAGAAGTCAGGCTATTCCGACTTCTCTTCTTCCGTATTTTCTTTTTCTGTTTCTTCTGTTTTTTCTTCCACTTCCGCATCGATAATCTTTCCGTTTGCTTCAAAACTCTTTAAGAACTTATGGAATTTATCTGCAATAAATAAGACCACGAAAATATCAGAAACACCACAATAAACCAAACTAACACCAATCACAACAAACAAAATCTTCTGTAGTTCAACACCTGTTAAGAAGAACATGACTACAAAGCCAAGTACGATAGATACAGCTGCTAATACAATGTACGTTGCGTATTGAGATGAACCAATACGTTTCGCAACGACTGCATTTTGTAACTTATCAAAACCATCCGCAACGATTACAAGTCCTAGCAAGATTGGAATGATATCTAATAAGATTTGTTGTTTAAAGATAATGATAAGACCTGCAAATATTGCCATGATTCCGATTGAGAATTCATTACGACGCAAACTTTCTTTTACGTTGATAACAAAGTATGTTGTAAGAGAAACAATACCATATACAACTAATGCGATACCTAACACGTATGCAATCAGATCTCTACTACTTTCTGGATAAACGATTAATAATAAACCTGCAAGAATATATCCAATTCCAACTAATATAGATCTCCATTTAATTTGTTTTAACATAGTAACCCCTTTTTCCATAGAACTATAGTATCACCAAAATCATAAAAAGAAATAATAGGAAACTCATCTTCTTAGCAAAAAAACTCATATAATTAATCATTGCGCACTTCATTAGGGTCATATTTTTCACTATTATGTAGTGCGTATATTTTCAATTATATAAAATAGTGTTTTTTTAATATCATAGGGATATTATTTATCATTTCAATTATATAAAATGGCATTTTATATAATTGAAACATCACTTTTTCGCTTTTTACTATATAAAAAAAGAAGATTTTATATACACATCAAAGTTTTAATCTCTTTGATTATTAATTATTAAATTACATGCTTTTTGTTAGTATCAACCCATCGTCCTTAACAATGATAGGATTTTTTTTTCTACCAAAGGATTATCATCTGTAACGATTGTATACTCACAGGTCTCATCACCATTTGAACATGTCTTCGACCGTATTAAATATAGTTGTAATGCTTGTATCATCTGATGATCCATATTACAAAAATGTGGCAAGATCTCCATCATTTCATGTTTTTCACAATAGTCTTTAATAGGACATCCTCTTAGTACAAAGTGAATACCATCATCGATATCATGTTGTACTTCCATGCCCCATGTATTATGCCAATCTTTGTGAAGATGTGGTTCTAGTTTTTTCTGATATTTATCTAACGATTTAATGATAAGATTTCGTATAAACTTTCTTTCGAGCAAAAACTTACCTGGAATTTTGCGAAGAGTATTCAAACCATCTTCCATAACATCATGAATTACAGTATCTATCTCTTCCTTTGTTAAGTTTCTTCCTACCACATCATAGAGAGCAATTATCCACGCTACTTCATAGAGATTATGACTCATTGAATTTGCTTCACCACCAATATCTGGTGCTTCATCTAAGATTTGATTATATCGTTCTTCTACCTTTTGCCAATAAGGTTCTACCTCATCTACACCATATCTTTTTGCAAGTAAATTTTGACATGCAGATTTCATTCGCTTTTGATACTTTCTTGTAATTGTTGCCTTTTCTTTCTGACTTAGCATTCTTATCACTATTCCTTTCAGTTATACTTACAGTCAAAAACACACGTAACAACTTCATTATTAGCTCAAAATTTAATCTAACTTCAGTTTTAGATTAGCACAGTTCACTATAACTAACAATGTAATTCACAATATTCAAATTCTTTGTACATAGTCATAATAAAAACGACTCTAAAGGTCGTTTTTTCTTTTAGTGGAGCTGAGGAGAGTCGAACTCCTGTCCAAGAATAGTCCCACATTTGCGCATCTACAGTTTATCTCACTGTAAAGTAAGACAATAACCACGACAGTGAGCGAACAAGTTATTGAATTTACCTGTAAATTGTCGGGTTCCCCCTACAGGCATTGGGTTCACCGTATCCATTTATTTACGCAATCAATACAGAATGGCTAAAGCATTGATTGGGTTGCTGCAACGCATCTAGCGTTCTTAGGCAGCAAAAGCGAAACTATTTGTTCTATTTGCGTTTAAATTTATTTAGTGATTAGGTCACCACTCCACTGCCGCACAAATCAAACATAAACCTGTCGAAACCATGACAGCCCCATTCGCTATTTGTAACGCAATTGGAATATATCACGCTACAGGGTTTCATTGCAAGTACCTTGTAAAAAAATGAAACTGTGAGTTTAAAAAGAAAATGGAGTATTACCCCATCTTCTTTCTTAACTCATAATATGCGCCTATCAGATTTGCATCATTTCGAAACATGCATGCAACGATTGGTACTGGTCGTACTGGCAAGAAATCTACAAATAACTTTTGATACTGTTCATTAATTTTTTCTATGAGTAATGGTTGGGCAGAGATACCTCCACCAATCGCAATCTTTTCGGGATCGAAGATTGTTTGAATATTGTAGAGCTGGACTGCAAGACTCATACAATACTCATCCAAGGCATTTAAAACCTGTTGATTTCCTTGATTAGCTAGCTCAAATATTTCTTCACCACAGTATTTTTCTTTTGTTTGTAAGTGTTTTTGTACACATTGTAATAGTCCATTGATGCCATTTACCATTGCCCAGGAACTACTAAAGTCAGGCTTTGGTGGTGTGTCAACATATATACAAGATACCTCTCCAGCAGTAAAGTGCTTGCCATGATGAACTTGCTTATCTTTGATTAGACATCCACCAATACCCGTACCTAAAATAATTGCCAGAGAATCATCCACATCCTGTAGTACACCATAGCCTACCTCTGCCATACCTGCACACTTTGCATCATTACCAATCCATACTGGTACATGATATTTATTTGTAAAGTATGCCTCTACTGGTTCGTTTTTGATGTATAGTAACGCTCCACCAGTGATTGCAATTCCTTTTTCGGAATCGATTCTTCCTGGCATACTGATTGCGATACCGTCAATATCACTTGGAATGAATGCATCAATTACATCATACAAATCTTGTATCACATATTTTGATTCGGTAATATTTATAGATTCATCAATTGGAGTTTTTACTTTACCTTTGGAAAGAATCACTCTATTCTCATCAAATACTGCATATTTGATGGAACTACCGCCAATATCAATTCCTATGATTTTCATTGTTTAATCCTCCATGCATTAAGAAGAAAGTATAGAATCTTATGCTAAATCTTCTCCATTTGATGCAATTACCTTCTTATACCAATAGAAGGAATCCTTACGACTTCTAGAATAATCACCTGTTCCATCATCCTGTTTATTAACATAGATGAAACCATAACGCTTACGCATTTCTCCAGTACCTGCAGATACTAAGTCAATACATCCCCAAGTAGTATATGCAATCAAGTCAACGCCATTATCAATTGCCTTAGACATCGCCTCAATATGTTGACGATAATAGTCAATACGGAATGGGTCATGGATACTACCATCTTCTTCGACTGTATCAAATGCACCTAAACCATTTTCAACGATGAGTAGTGGCTTTTCATAGCGATCATACATCATCTCTAGATAGTACTGTAATCCAGTTGGATCGGTTGCCCAGCCCCAGTCAGAGTACTGTAGATATTCATTTCTTGCGCCTGCAGAGAAGTTACCAGACACCTTATCTGTAACGTTATGTGTAGTTACTACAGTAGACATGTAATAGGAGAAAGAATACATATCAACTGTTCCCTTCTTTAGGTCTTCCAAGTCTTCTGGTAAGATTTCTAACTTCACATTATGATCTTTCCATAAACGTTCTGCAAATGTAGGATACTTACCTTTGCACTGTACATCGCCACAATAGAAAATATTCTTTTCCCATGTATGACGATTCAACAAGATATCCTTTGGATCACAAGTCATTGGGTAGAATGTAATACCACAAATCATGCATCCAATCTTGTTCTCTGGATCAATTTCATGTCCAACCTGTACTGCTTTTGCACTTGCAACAAACTGATGGTGCAATGTCTGATACGCATTCTGGAAGTCGGTATCTGTCACCTTCTGTCCAACATATCCAAGAACATAATTGTATTATTAATCTCATTAAATGTTAGCCAATACTTTACAAGTCCTTTGAATTCTGTAAAGCATGTTTTCGCAAAGCGTACATATAAATCAATTAGTTTACGATTCTTCCAACCACCAAACTTCTCCTCAAGATAAAGTGGTGTATCAAAATGCCAAATTGTTACGAGTGGTTCAATATTATATTTCTTTAGTTCTTGAAATACATTACGATAGAATTCGATTCCTTTTTGATTTGGTGTTTCTTCATCACCATTTGGATATAATCTAGACCATGAAATGGACATACGGAATGTTTTAAATCCCATCTCCGCAAATAATGCAATATCTTCTTTATAGTGATGATAGAAATCGATACCATCATGGTTAGGATAGAGATATCCATCTAACACGGCATAATGTGCACCTTCTGGAATTCCACCAGCCATCTCTGGTTGTGCTTGTGGATTTCCATCTTTATCGATATATGTCACAAGACGAGGAGCATTTACACTTCCTCCTGTTTTAACATCTGTTAAGGCTGGACCTCTTCCGTCGACGTTCCAAGCACCTTCACATTGATTTGCGGCTGTGGCACCACCCCATAAAAAATTCTTAGGAAAACTCATTCTATTTGCCTTCTTTCTATTTCAATATTTTCACTGTTGATTCAATTTATAATTGTTGATAATTTCAATTAATTAAATTATTTTAATTCTGTATTCTAAAATACGCAATCTTATCCTCTAAGATTAGTAATATCTACGATACAAATGAATAATTTTGCAAAAGAAATGACAAGTTAAATCTACGTTTTTATACCTCATCATATGTATACAAACGTATTTGATTTGTTTGTATATATTCTTTAAACTACATCACTGACTAGCATATCCACTTCTTTGATGCGTGGCGTTGTCAGTGAGGAGACAGAAGTGATGTATTGGTCTAAGTAGCCTGGATGAAATACCATCATATGATAGCCATCTTCCTTGGCTTCTAGCATCTTTAGAAATGATTGCATCGGATCATAATCCGGAAACATGCTATCCATATGCATGTACATTGGTTTTCCATTTACAATCATTGGAGTACCATCAAATGTCATATTTAATGTTTTTAAGTGATGTCTTTCACCAACAATTTCAATTGCCTTCATTAGGTTCTGACTCATTACTGCATGTGCTTCAAAATAAGCTGGCTCTTGGTGTGTAATTTCTTTAAACCTTTCATATTGTGCTTCTACTTCAATAATAGCTTCTTCTAATACGACAAAATCTTCTTTTGCCGTACGATATTCTCTGCTAGATTTAAACTCACCATTTTCATTCACTAAACTTGGTATTTTACGTGGATCACTAATTGGTTTTCCTACACAAACATTGGTATGTTGTCCAAGGCAGATATCATAATCTTTCACAAGTTCATATCCATGCATAGATGCATGCATGTTTACCATAAAGCCAATATTCTTTATCAAACCCATTTTTACAGTCTCAAAGATACCGTAGTTAACTGCTTTTGAAAATCCCAAGTCATCTGCACGTATCATAAACTTCTTCATAAAAATCTCCTTAAAAAGGTGACGATATACACCGTCACCCTTACACTAATCTAAATCCTCACCTTGTGTCGCGATGACTTTCTTATACCAATAGAAACTATCTTTCTTATAGCGTGCTAAGCTTCCCTTGCCTTCATCATCACGGTCTACATATACAAAACCATAACGTTTACGCATTTCGCCTGTACCTGCAGATACTAAGTCAATACAGCCCCACATTGTGTAACCCATTAGATTTACTCCATCTTTATTGATGGCATCATCCATGGACTGGATGTTCTGACGAAGATAATCAATACGATAATCATCATGAATTGTATAATCAGCTTCTAATTTATCTTGCCAACCAATACCATTCTCTACAATCCATACTGGCTTGTTATAGCGATAATATAATGTATTGCATGCTAGACGTAGACATGCAGGATCTGTTGCCCAACCCCATGCATTTGTCTTTAGATATGGATTAGGAACACCCATCACAAAGTTACCACCAACATTATCCTTCACTTCATGTGTTGTAACTGTTGAACTACCATAACAAGAGAAGCTTAAGAAGTCAGCAGAATAGTCACGAAGTAATTCATAATCCTCTGGTGTATCTTCTAGTTTAATTCCCTTACGCTCATACTCTTTTAATTTATATTCTGGATAATGACCACCAGTTTGCACATCTGAATACCATATCGTTTGTTGTTCACGTTCTAATGCTAGAATTTGGTCTGCTGGATCACAAGTATATGTATAAGTTGGTTGGTATGCGAGCATCTGTCCAACCTTAATTTCTGGATAGTTTTCATGTGTAAACTTCACTACCTTTGCACTCGCAACAAATTGGTTATGTGCACCCTGTGCTTTTGCCTGGTCTGAGAAATCAATAATTCCACCAGCCATATATGGCATCCAAGACATAACATTAATTTCGTTAAATGTTAGATAGTATTTGACTTTTCCAACGTAACGCTTGATTACTGTAGTTGCGTACTTCTCAAAGAAATCAATGCACTTACGATTCTTCCAGCCACCATATTTGATTGTTAAACCAATTGGAGTTTCATAGTGAGATAGTGTTACAAGTGGTTCAATCCCATACTTCTTACATTCATCAAATACATCATCATAGAACTTCAAGCCCGCTTCATTTGGTGTTTCATCATCACCATTTGGGAAAATTCTCGCCCAGTTCATGGACATGCGGAATGTTTTAAATCCCATCTCTGCCATTAAGGCAATATCTTCCTTGTAATGATGATAGAAGTCTGTTGCGATATGGCTTGGATAATATTCATCATCTAGAATAGTAGGAATCGCACCTTCTGGAATAAACTTATCTCCAGACATAAACATCATTGGTGTACTACCTGTCTCACCTGTTGTAGGATTTCTTCCAGGTCACTCGACGTGCAACTGTGTGAGAACCATTTGTTAATGTATCACTGGTGTTGATGCCCTTACCATCTTCTTGCCAACCACCTTCATACTGATTGGCAGCTGTAGCACCACCCCATAAAAACTCTTTTGGAAAACTCATAAAATTACCTTCCTTTCGATTTTGGTTATTTTATTATCTTAAAATGACGGCGTTAGGCAGATATATCTAACGCCATCATACTTTTGCGAAATCAATATTATGCTTTTGCTGCTGCAACTTCAGCCGCCTTTGCTTCTTGTTCCTTCTTATATAATTGGTTGTCATATAGTTTGAAGAATGGATACCATACAAGACCTGCTGGAATCATTGTTAGGTAATCCCATACTGCATTCTGCCAACGGAGCGTAGACAAGAATGAACCGAATCCCATAGGCATTAAGTCATGATTGGTACGAAACCTGGAACTAAGAAACCAATCTTATACATGAACAATGTACAAGCCATTACCACAATAACGTTTAATACGTAAGGGATACATAAGATTGGGTTATACATAATAGGCATACCGAATGTTACTGGCTCGTTAATACCAAACCAACCAGGTACTAAGGCAATCTTAGATACAGCACGAATCTGTTCAGACTTTGCCTTTAACCCAAAGATAACTAATGGAAGTGTATTACCGGATCCACCACATGTTCCAATACATGCAAATAATGCCACTGGATAGAATACTAATGCTGAATAGCCACCCTGTGCATATGCAGCTGCATTTGCTGCGAATGCTTGTAACATTAGAGGCATTAATACAGAGATAATAATAATTGTTCCATGGATACCAAAGCACCATAATAGCGCCGCAAAAGGAACTATAACAAACATACCTGGAACTGAAACTAATGTATTCAATGGAGCAGATAATAAAGCCATAAATCCAGAACATACACCATATGCACCACCAGTAGCAGTGCTAATTACAAGTTCAAGTGCATATAAAGGTACGATTGCGAAATAATAATGGAAGAATTGCTGAGAAAGCCATTTACAAGTGAAGGAGGGACATACATCCGGCATCTTAATGCGAATATCTTTCTCTTGACAGTACTTCTCAATTTGACATACAACAAAGCAAACAAAGAAACTAATGAACATTCCTTGTGCACCAAGGTAAGTAACATCAAGTACATTCGCACCTACTTCATTCGTACCCCATGTGCAAGCTAGTAGTACAAAACATACAGCTGTTTGAACTGCTGACATAATTGGTGCCTTTAATTTTAAAGACTTAGCATAGTTAAATGCAACTAATAGTACAATCCCAAAATGCTAATAAATCCATTGTGAAGTGATATGGTGCATACAAAATATTGTATACTGCATCACCATTCTGGAATAAGCCAAACATTGGTCCAACCGCACAAATAATAGAGAAGATTGAGCCAACCATGATTGGTGCCATACAGGACATCATACCTGCTTGTAACGCCGCTAAAAATTTGTTAGATCCTAATTTTTGTCCAAAGTCTTGAAGTTTGATCATCAAAGGACTGTTAAATACTCCATCCATTTTAATTTTCCCCTATTTTCTTTCAAAATTATTTTTGTTCATATAAACGATTCGCAATCTTCATGATATTTGCACAGTTACCAATTGCGTAATCAAATGAAGGAATTCCTTCACATGGAAGACCTGTATCTTCCTTGATCTGATTTCAAACGATAGCTTACCTGTGGGTCCTGTCATGATGATGTCATAATCCTTATATACATCTGGATACTCACTGAGACCTACTGCATTAATTGAGTGTTCCTCACCGTTTTCTTCCCAATACTTTTCCATTTTCTTCATGAGAAGACCTGTAGACATTCCACCTGCACAAACCAATAAAATTTTCATATGATTCTTTCCTCCATTCTTCTATTTGTTTTTGTACAATTCTATTAATTCTTTGATTAATTCTTGCGCCAACATACTTGTCATTAGATGATCTTGTGAATGAACGAGAAGTACATTGACTTCTGTATGTCCTCCATTCATTTCCTTAAACAACAACTCTGTTTGTGCTTTATGCGCCAATGTAGATGATTCCTCTGATTTCTTCATCAGTTCATCTGCTTGTGCAAAGTCACCGTGTTTTGCGGCATCTAATGCTTGGAAAGCAAATGACCTCGCATCACCAGCATTCGCAATAATTCCAATGAAATCATTTCTGATGATTGTTCATCTGCCTGTTGATTTTCTAATTTTTCTTCAGCCATCTTGAATTTCCCTTTCATCATTTTGTTTTGACAACTCTATTTTGTATATTTCTATATCTAATGTCAAAGCGCTTTCAGACGAGTAAAGTTTAGTTTTTATACACTATTTTTTTGTGTATAAAATACTGTTTTAATTCTTTTTATAGATAAAAATATGGTTTTTTAGTATTAGTGTATATTTTTTTGTATCAAAAATATACCTAGTGTTTAAATTTTTCTAAATCATGTATACACTAAATACAAAGTGAGTGAAAAACGAAAATGTATTACTCTGCATGCTATAATACAACCATGAAACTAACAAGAACATTTAATATTACTTCAGATGAGTTCTATGACTATCTTGAAGAACAAGTTTTGAAAAATCTCCAAAATTCCTCCAAACGAAAAGTCGAAAAGAGCGCAATCAAAAAAGGACTTACATATGATAGTAAGCCTGCACAGTGTAAAGTAACCATTGATGAATATAAACGTGGTAGTGTATATCAATCCACAATGCATTCTATGACCAGTTTTATCCGTGTCACATATCACACAGAGGAAACAAAGGATGGTCTAAAAATTGACTTCGAACAATTCGTTAGTGGACACGATGATCAATTAGAACATATGAATTTCATAGTTAGATCATTCTATCAATGGATTAGCTTTGGAAGAATGTCGCGTACTTTATATGATATGCGCAATGATATCCTAAATAAGCGTGAAGGAATCAAAACCTTTCAGATGCCACAACCAGAAAGGCACAAGCTACTACGCTCTTTCCTTCAAAAGAAATTTGGTGAAAAAGATGAAACAAATTAATAGCAGGGCTTACCCTGCTATTTTCATGTATGCATGTTTTACTACAACTTCTTTAATATCATAATGATTGTAGCGATATGATTATCATCAATGATTACTTTAAATGTCTTTTCTAATGGTTTTAATATCTTAGAGACAATCTTGAAGTCATCAGGATACTTATCAAGGATTTCATCTGTCTTCTTATCACAGCTTTGTCTAACACCCTGTTTCGTATTTTCTAATAGACAAGCAATGTGTACAAATAAACCCGCTTTTTGATCCGTATTTAAAGAATACATGACTTCCAATTCATCAACGATAGATGGTAGAACTGTTTTCAATTTAGCTATCGAAATATATTTAAACTGATCTTCCAAGAAAGAATACACTGATTCGTAGTCTAACTGTTTTGATTGGATTGATTCAAACATCAAGATCTTATCAATGTCATCTGGGTTTATTTTTCAAAGACCTTTTCGTAATCGAAATAAATGGAATGCCTAATAACTTAGGATCGTATGTTCCAACAAAACAATGCACACGGTAAATCTTCTTTAGATCCATCACTTGTTGAATCAGTTCTTCACGTCTTGATATTGCAAGTGGAACTGTCTTGATACCAAGATTCGAATGTTGATCAATATATTGTTTTAATTGGAATGCGCCACCTTCCCCAGTATGGCAAAGCGTAATGATAATTTCTTTTCTAGAATCACTCAGATGCATCATATTCTTTAATTCACGCATTGTTGTATGATACACGTAATCTAAATCTTCTTCTTGTACACATTTACGTGCTACGTCTAATCCTACTAGTGTAATTGGGAAATAGATATATCGAATCTTGATATTGAGTTCTTCCGAGATCGTATCTAACATCGTTTTAATAGAACCCATATCATAAATCACAATAATACCCTGTCCCATCATCAATACGTGTGATTAAATCTTTTATTTCTGTAAAGGCTTCTTTAGAATCCTTTTTCTAAACAGAGATCATAGGAATACACATTATTTGTATGCGTTAATGTACTTGTCACTTCACTGAGTGAAGACGCAACACCTTTACCATGGAAGATATAAAGAAGAACTGGATGGCCCTTTGTATCTTCTTCATCTTTGATTAGGAACATTGTAATAATAACGATTTCATGGATTGGTAGTTCAATACCAAACTCTTCTCTAAACATCTGTGCAAGTTCATTTGAGATAGCATATTCCTTTGGATAATCTTGAATAATATGTACAACCTGGTTGTCTTCAATACGAGAATTATCTAATTTCGCTGTTAGTAGAGAATTCATATGTAAACATAAACCATAGAATACCTGTTGTTTAATATCTCTTTGTAATTCATGCTTGCATGCTTTTATGATTTTTGTGACCATATGGATAATCTTATCGTCTACAATCTTAGATAGTTGCTCAATGTCATAATCATTATTAAAGCTCTGATAGTAGTTATAACGCTTAAATAGATTTGTTACATGGCTATTTACCACGTGATGAATTGTATCTTTATCAATTCCGTGCTTTGCAAGTTCTGCATATTGTATTCGCATTTCTTCATATAAATCACGGGACTTATCATTTTCAACCATCTGATAATCTTGATCACAATTATAGATAAATAGAGATTGTGTCCCCAAAATATCATTGAACTCTGTAGTTTGAATACGCATGCGCATAAGACTCTTTTGCACTTCAGTGCTAAAGTCATGGATGGTTACCTCTATATTTGAATTCGGATCATCCATAACTCGTACACATGATGTTGCACATGCACGTTTAATTTCCATTTCTAACCCTCTTATGTTATATGGAAATTCTGTCAGTAATAATGCATCTAATACTTCTCGTTTAACTTCGATATTACGCTTGGCATTATTCGCTTCAGTCGTAAAGAAGAAGTTTATGATTGCAAGTTTTTCCTTGATCGGACGACTTGCAAGACTTGGAAGGTTGATAATCATTGGAATTTTTCGTGATAATTCTGTAAGTCCATTTGGACCACATGATACGACCAAAAATGTTTGATTACAATCTAAAGTCTGCCCATTCATTTCACTAAATAGTATTCCTGAATCTAAGAAACTAGATAGTTTACTCTTTCCAGTTGCATCAAGTAAATCAACATTATCAATAAACAATATTCCACCTCTAGCTTGAGCAAATAGAGATTTTCTCCATATCATTTGGTCTAAAAAGAATATCATTTAACTTATCGATATTTTTCTTTATAATGTCTGCAATTAATCTTATAAAATGGCTTATTAGAACTAAAAAAATTCCAGCATCCTTCCCAAATAAGTACATCGCATATACGAAATGTGTCGTACCACTTCCAGGCTTAGCAGTTACTAAGACATTGAGACTCTTATTAGGATAAAGAATTGCGGCTTTCGCTACTTGAATGGCATTTAACAAACTCCCATCAGAGCCAATCAACTTTTTTCCTACGTTATAGATTTCTTTTATTTTCCTTTCTGTGGTAAATAGTAGAGAACTGGTCTCGTATTGGTCTTATTCAAACGCTCTTCTTTTACCAATTCATTTAGTATCGTTGAGATATTTGACCGCTGTAAACCAAAGTGCTGTGCAATCACATTGGTGTTAATGCCTTGCTTGTACGCATCATTTGTCATTAGTTCTTTCTGTATATATTCAAAAACACTATCTTTCGTTGTCTTCATATCGTATACTCCACTACCGTTTTCTATCTGAATTATACGATATTATACACTGAAATTAATACACTAGATATAGTGTATAAAAAGATCGAAACTCAATTTTGAATTGCGACTTTTCTGATTAATGTAATTTTAATGCCTTTTTCCATTGCACGTTTTGCGTCACGTAATTTCTCTGTTTCACGTTTATCATAGAGATCTTTACCCTTTGCTAATGCAATTTCAAGTTTGGCTCTTCCATCCTTCAAGTACATACGTACAGGAATTAGAGTATAACCTTTTAACTTTACTTTTTGATGTAAAGCGGAAATATCTCTAACTTTATGTAATAATAGCTTTCCGATCACGTGTTTCATCAACGTTAAAGATATTTCCATACTTATATGGAGAGATATGCATTCCTTTAATCCAAGCTTCTCCACGATAAATGGAGATATAAGAATCCTGGAATTGAATCTTTCCTTGTCTAACAGATTTAATTTCAGTTCCTGTCAAAACAATACCACACTCAAACTTCTCTTCAAGAAAGTAGTCATGTGAAGCGCGTCTATTCAGAGCGACTGTTTTTTCATGCGTCTTTTCTACCATGCGTCATCTTCCTTCCGGTTGATTTTCCCTTAAAGAATGGTTTCTTATCACCTTGTTTTGCACGCGTTGGTTTAGATCCATCAAATTTTCCACGTTTATCAGATGAGAAAGATTTTCTATCCTTTTTATCGCCAAATTTTTTATCAGAGAACTTTCTATCAGAAAATTTCTTATCACCAAATTTTCTATCTTCTCGTGGCTTGCGCGTTGGATTAGAACCTCGATCATTAGAGAAACGAGTACGTCCAGATGCAAATCTAGAAGGCTTCTTTGCAATCGCAAAGTCTACAGTACCTGCATCTTTATTCGCATCCACAACCGTTACCTTAATAGGCATACCAATACGATATGTCTTCTTACGTCTTTGACCCACAAGTTCAAAACGATCTTTATTAAATTCGTAATAGTCATCGTCTAAGTCCGCAACGCGAATCATACCTTCTACAGTATTCTCTAGTTTTACATACATACCAAAACTTGTAATACTTGAAATAATACCAGAATAAGTCTTGCCAATTCTTTCATGCATATATTCTGCAATCTTCATATCTTCACATGCATATTCAGCGTCTTGACTATTTCTTTCGCGGATGCTTGCATGTTCAGCTTGTGACTTACATTTCTCTAAATCATTTGCACGTTGTTCTAAGTTATCGTTTGCTTGGAAACAGTACTTACGTAACATACGATGTACGATTAAATCTGGATAACGACGAATCGGAGAAGTGAAGTGTAGATATTCATCTTCTGCTAGACCAAAGTGTCCAACACATGAAGCGTCATATCTTGCCTTCTGCATACATCTTAATAACATAGTACTTAGTACTGGATATTCTGGAAGATCATGTACCGATGCTAAGTATCTTTGCAATTCATTTGGATAAATCGCTGTTTTGACCTAGTATCAACTTATGTCCCATACCCTCTGAGATACGAACAAATTCCTTCATCTTCTTTGCGGTTGGGGACTCATGTATACGATAGATAGATGGAACATCTAACCACTTCATATAGTTGGCTACAGATACATTTGCCGCAATCATACAGTCTTCAATGATTCTTTCCGCATGACCACTCATACGTGCATGTACATCAATTGGACGACCCTTCTCATCCACCTCTACGACTGTCTCTGTTCCATCAAAGTCAATCGCACCCTTAGCTGTACGATTTTGCACGAATTGCATCAGCACAATCTCTTAAATCAAAGAAGAGATTGCCTAAATGCTTATACTCTTCCTGTAGTTTTTCATCACCATCAAGAATCTTATTTACATTTGCGTATGTCATACGTTCTGTAGAACGAATAACACTTGGATAGATAGAGTATTCCTCAATCTTGCCACTATGATTAACATTCATCTGACATGTGATTGTTAATCTTTCTACATATGGATTCAATGAACAAATACCATTACTCAATTCATGTGGCAACATTGGTACAACTCTGTCTGTTACGTATGTAGAACATCCACGTGCAAGTGCTTCTTTATCTAAAGCACTATCTTCTGTTACATAATGTGATACATCCGCAATAGAAACCTTTAATACCCACCCATTTTCAACAGGGGTCACACTCACCGCATCATCAAAGTCTTTTGAGTCATCACCATCAATCGTAACGATTGTTTCACCAGTTAAATCAACACGATCTTTCTTATCAATTTCCTGAATTTCCTGGGGAATTGTTTTAACCTCTTCCATGACAGCTTCAGGGAATTGTGGATCAATATCATGGTCAAGCAAAATCGCTAGAATATCTACTCCTGGATCATCCTTATAACCAATGACACGTTCAACATATACAACAATCGCTGTTCCATACTTCTGTATACGACAAAGAACCTTCATCCCCTCAACAGGAAGAAAATCTTGGTCATATTTTACTGTGATTAATTTATCCTGTAGTTTTTCATCATCAGGAATAAACTTTAATCTCTTTCCACGTGGCAAGAACGTACCAATGATAAAATCCTTTGCACGTGTAATTACACGTAATACTTCGCCATAGGTTTCCCAAGGCTTGCAGCGGACAAGAACAGTATCCCCATCTAATGCAGTATTTTGATCAGTAGGATCAATCTTAATTGAATCCCTATCTTCACGGTCCACAAAGCCAAGGCCAGATCGATTAATAGAAATCCTACCAGTCATAACACCAGCCTGCTTCTGTGTTAAATATTGGTTATCATCTGCTCTAAATAATAATAATTCACGTTCTAATTCAGATAATGCTTGGCTTACTTTCACGAAATCTGATGAGGAAGTCATCCCAAGTGCACTTAAAATATCGTCCACTCTACGATTCTTCTTTGGATGATTTTCAATATATTCTAATATTCTCTCTTTTAAATTTTCCATAATTCTTCCTTCTGTTACAGTTCATCTTTAACTGTATTTATTCTGTATCTTTGTAATAAGCAATATCTGATAATATGCAATGTTTCTTCGTAAGAAAAAACCGGTTTTCACCGGTTACTTAATCACTCTTATCGCGATAACTAAAGCAAAAAATGCAATTCCAAGTACCAACGTTAGATTAGAAATGACCTTTTCAGATCCTCTTTCTTTAGTGTTGGCAAATAGATTTAATCCGCCATTTCCAGTGAATGCACTAGAAATACCGTCAGATTTTCCACCCTGTAATAGTGATAAAACAATCAGCAAAGCCGATACAACCATTAATATAGCGTTAAGCATCTAAAAAGCTCCTTTCGCTTGCCACAGTATTATAACATCGGTTTATATTGATGTCCAATATCACTTTATTCCTTCTTTGAATTCTCGTCTTCTAGCTTTGACTCTTCTTGATGAACATCCTGTTCTTCCTTAGCAGGCTGCTCTTCTACTACCGGTTCCTCATTCTTGACACCTTCTGTTTTTGTAGGTTGTGCTTCTGTAGCTACAGTTCTTACTTCTTGTCTCTTTATATAGATAAGACCAAGAGTAATTACACCAGCTAGATATAAAATATATCCTAAACCAAAGCGTCCCTGGCGCATCACATAAATTGGATTCCAAAGTATAAAGGTAATGAGTGTCGCAAGAATTGACTTTCCTAATACTTTTGCATCCTTTGATAGTACCCCACGAATAACAACTACTCCAAGTGCTACGGTTGCTAGCGCAAAGAATGGTTTTCTACCAAATGCAGTAACCACAATAGGACCATTACTCATAAAACGTAAGAATGGTGAAACAATTAATGCAATACTCGCAATCGTTACAATCTTATCCAAATTATAAGCTGTCTGTAATGCAGCAATAATATTACCCTTTAAACATGGGGTCGTATCAAATTCATCCTTTTTGATAAATCTAAAATATAGGTAAGCAAGTAAGAGTACCAAACTAATATCTGCTACAATACGAATCACATTCACAGTTCCAAGTAATGAAGAATATCCAGATCTAGGAATAGAAAAATCAACGATACCAAATGTTAACCATGAATAAAGATTCTCTACAACACCTGCACCAAAATCCAGAGCAGACTCTGTCATTTGTAGATTTTCAATCTGTTTTGTGAGATTTCCAATCAAACTAAATAACCATAATAAGTTAACAACTCTTAATGGGATAAACACTTTTTCATTCTTCTTTAATGTAAATACTATTTCAATTACTGATGAAATTAAAAAAATAATACTGCCACACTATCTAGTGCATATAAATTTAATTTGCCAAAACTAGGTAACATCGCAACCTTAAAGAATGTTGTTAGGATGATGACTAGTTGGCTACATAATAATGCAAGAAACACTTTATTGATTAGAGTTTTTCTCTTTTGTTAAGTTCTGAATCAAGTTTTTCATATATTCCCTTTTATAGTATTAAAAACCACTGCAAAGTATGAGATGATGCCCTCATCTTTATAGTGGTTTTATTATACATCATTGACGTTGGCAAGAAAAATAATACATTCTAAATTCTTTATACTAGTTCCCTAAAAAAAACATGCATGCATAATCAGAACTGTGGAAAGAAGATTCGTAATAATCGTATAAAATCAGGCGAATCACTCTTACCATCCTTGATACTGATTGCCAGTTGTACACTGTCTGTAATAATACCATCAACATTGGAAACCATAAATCGTATGATAGACCCAAAGGAATTTGCAGTCCATACATCTACCTTCTTACCTGCATCATGTAAGTTATCGATTCTCTTTGTGGTTGCCAGTTCTTCTTCTAAACCTATCGCATCGACTTCCATCGATTCAAGTTGACCATAAGCGATATAGCAAAGATACTCCGTCTCAACATCAGGATACATCTTTTCAACTTGTGTAATGAGATTTGCATTCAGGCTGATAATACGTACTTGATTCACCATGTTTCTTTCTACGAGCATTTGATAGACATCATTTGCCATCTGCATACCTGCACTCTTTTCCCTTTAATTCAATATAGAGTTTAATTTCATCTTTTCGCAGTATTTAGTATCTCTTCTAATGTTGCGATTCTCACCTGATGACCATCAGAGGGCTATAATTCTGAGTTTTTGTATCTCCTCTAGCGTGAGCTCCTGTATTGTACGTGGATCATCACATAAGCGTTTCAGCGTATTATCATGGAAGATGACATAATGACCATCTGCAGTTCTTTGAACATCTATTTCCGATGCAGTAGCACCAGCCTCTATTGCAGCACGAATTGACTCTACTGTGTTTTCTGTCGATAAATCTCCACCTCCACGGTGTGCAATCACATCAGTCGTATATTCTTTAGGAAATAAATCATCAAATATCATCGCACCACCATACCCAAGTATGAGTGATGCCAAAAGACTTATCGATATAACAAAGCGGAAACTTTTTTGGAATAGAACTGGTGTTGTAAACTTTTCTTCTTGATATCCTGCAAGTGTGCATTCGTCATAGACACGAGTGATACACATTGCTTGTGCCTGAATAAATATCATTGTAAATAAGAAGATAAAAATAAGACCCAGAATCACTACCATAATAATCAGATAGTGATACCAGAATTTCGCTTGCATAATCCAATGTGATACATAGTACGGTATAACAATAATACTCACCACTCCTACTACGAGTATCAATAAGAACATCCCAAAGAATTTTAAATACGACAAAATAACATTCTTCCAATTCTTGAAAAATAGACTTCTTGATTCATGCATGGATGTTGCTAGCGAATAGTTATCAAAAAGAACTCCATGGAAAGTAAAAATATGAATAATTCCAGCAAAGTCTAAAAGTAGCACTAAAATAACATATGCAAGCATATACAAATGGTTTGTGCGTATGACAGAATAAATAAACTGTGGTACCGAATGCTTTGTTAAACGTAATCCTATCATTGCGGTATTAAGCGGGATAATAACCGCAAAATACATTCCAATCAAACATCCCCGAAAATTAATAAACTTTCGAGATACACGAATCGCAGTAGAGATGATTTCCCTCATCTTTTTCTTTTGATCATATAAAATATTTCGACTTAGTAAAATCAGGATGATAATATCAAATGCCATATATATCGTGAATAAGATTGTAATCGCAATTAATACAGCCCAACCATACCAACTACGCAATAGTGAAGGTAATTCACCACTACTAACAGAGTAAATTCCTGTTAAGTTCATAATGGATCCAAGAATTCCCTCCGCAAAAAGAAAAACATGATAAACAAAAATAATTTTTTTGCAGGAATTTGATAATATAAAATTTCCGGTAAACCATGCCAATAATATCGTAATGAAAATACTCTATCTTGTCCTGGTAAGTTCTTGGTTGTTTTCATACCTATTATTTAACCACACTATTACACCATACGCACATGAATTATCTTTCAAAAAAGGAAGTATCCACACGGATACTTCCTAACCTAAGTTATTTTTGCTTATTGCTCGCAAGCTAAATCAAACAAAACATTTGCGTAAATTGCACAGGCAAGAATCATTGTTTCAATTTCAAAGCCTTCATCCGCTTCATGTTCAGCACCAACCCAAGACGCATATTCACGTGTTGGGAAGATTGGTCCAAATGCCGCAAAGTTCTCAAAACTACGAGCATATGTGCCACCACCAATACGTAGAGGAGGTGTATAAGTATCTCCACTAAATGCACGATAGTGCTTCAAGCATGTCTGAATGAGTTCACTATTAGGATCATTTAATAACCACTTAGAATCATCTACTAACTCTGTATCAATATGCAATACTTCCTTGATGATATCTGCGCTTCTCTTTAGTAGATCACTACCTTCGCATTCATTTGGATAACGATAGTCTAATGCGAAGTATACCTGACCATTCTCAATATTTGCCTTACCCATATTGAAAGTTAAAGGTCCCATGTATGCACCATCATAAGCAACCTTCAATCCAACACCATATGGATCCTTAAATAACTTCACAGCGTTTAAGCTGAATTCATCGTTATAACAGCTACCAACAAATTCAAACATCTTTACAGCCGCATTTATACCCATATAAGGACGAGATGCGTGGAATGGCTTACCATCAATATGGTAATGTGATCCAGCTTCATCCTCGTGACATTCACCAGTTAGTTCATTTGCAAGCAAGAACTTCTCAAAGTAATCCTTTTCAAGCGGCTTATCAACGATAACATCTGCCTTACTGATAACTACATTAAATGCAGTACCAGACTTCATATACTTGATACAGGAATCAATCTTTCCCTGTGCAGAAAAATCTAAGATACCCTTTTCTGCATAGATACATGGGAAGTCCGCATCTGGTACGATACCCATAATTGGATTCTTACGTACTTTCTTGTAATAAAGAATTCCTGCAGATGTGTTCTCTTCATCTGTACCCAAATATCATTTGAATATTATGTTTTAACTTATAGCCCTTGTCTTTTAATATCTTCATTGCATAATATGCTGCAATTGCAGGACCCTTATCATCACAAGTACCTCTACCCATGATATAGCCATCTTTGATTTCTCCACCAAGTGGATCAAATGTCCAGCCATCACCGATAGGCACAACATCCAAGTGTCCAAGTACACCAACAGATTCTTCTAAATCACCGTACTGAATCACTCCAGCATGACCATCTACATTCTCTACTTTAAAACCATCACGTTTACCAATCTCTAGTGCTTTGTCTAAGCACTTTGCAATGTTTGGTCCAAAAGGTGCTTCTTTTGTCGCAGCTGCATCATCACGTACGGATTCAATCTTTACAAGCTGTCGTAAATCTTCAATCATATTATCTTGATACGCACGTGCTTCATCAATAAATTTCATCATTGAAATCCTCCTACTCTAATAGTATCATTCAATTCATTTTTTAAGGGAAGCTATCCGATAAATTATTTGTATTTTTTTGGGATTCAACACGAATTATTTGGCCTGTCTTGACAAGTACTTGCATGTAAGATTACTATTTTCTATATTTTTAGGAGGTCTGCAACATGAAACAACAGCGAATGAATCTTCTCTTACGTATATTATTTATCATTTTAATCATTGCGATATCTGGTGCTGCAGTTCTTCAAATCTTCGCACCAGAATATATGGGTAGCCATGCGGCATATGGTATCTCAACAGGATGGCAAAGAGAAATTGGTTTTTGGAATATAGCAGTCCTTGTAATATTAATTACTACATATCGTCATTACAATTGGATTTATTTACAATCCATCCTACTCGCTTTGATTCTTGGTGGTATTGGTATTGGTACAAATCATTTCATTCATTATTTACAAATGCATGAAACCGTTAATCTAGTAGGAGCAATCGAAAATTATCTACTCGTGATTGGTTGGATCATTGGATGGAGTATTGAAAAGAATAAACAACACAAATAATATATAAAGATACTTGGGGACCTTCAAAAACAAAAACCTCTCATGTTATTATCTTTTTGCTATGAAAGAAAATGAACTTGAGAGGAGGCCATAAATGGCTATTGATTATATTATCATATTTGCTTTGAACTTTATACCAATAGTAAATTCATAGTCTATACAAAATCTATATTTATGAAAAAAGTTCACATTGAAGTGAACTTTTTCAAATCATTCTTATTTTGAAGAAAGAGCCTTAACGTTGTAGAAAGCCTGTCTTCCACGGTATTCAGCAACTGATCCTAATTCTTCTTCGATTCTCATCAACTGGTTGTACTTAGCGATACGGTCTGTACGGCTCATAGAACCTGTCTTGATCTGGCCGGCGTTTGTAGCAACTACTAAGTCAGAGATTGTTGAATCTTCAGATTCGCCTGAACGGTGAGATACAACTGCTGTGTACTTAGCTTCCTTAGCCATTTCGATAGAATCTAATGTTTCTGTTAATGTACCAATCTGGTTAACCTTGATTAATACAGCGTTAGCTGCCTTTAATTCAATACCCTTCTTGATATATGTTGTATTTGTAACAAAGAGGTCATCACCAACAAGCTGAACCTTTTCGCCTAAACGCTCTGTTAACTTAACCCAACCATCCCAGTCGTTTTCAGCTAAGCCGTCTTCGATTGAGATTAATGGATACTTCTCTACCCATGAAGCTAACATATCAATCATCTGTTCAGATGTCTTGTCACCTTCACCAGAACGTGTTAATTCATAAACACCCTTTTCAGCGTTGTAGAATTCAGAAGCAGCTAAGTCCATTGCGAAGCAGATATCTTCACCTAACTTGTAGCCAGCCTTCTCAACAGCTTCAACCATTAAAGCTAATGGACCTTCGTTACCTAATGTCTCTAATGGACCATTGTTTCCAGGTACGCATGATGGAGCATATCCACCTTCATCACCTACAGCTGTGTTGTACTTGTAGGACTTTAATACCTTCTTTAATACATGGAATACTTCAGAACCCATACGAACTGCTTCGTGTACGCTCTTAGCACCTACTGGCATAATCATGTATTCTTGGCAGTCTGCAGAAGAATCGGCATGCTTACCACCGTTTAATACGTTCATCATTGGAACTGGTAATACCTTAGCATTTGCACCACCAATATACTTGTATAATGGTAAGCCACAAGCATCAGCAGCAGCACGAGCAGCAGCTAATGAAACAGCTAATGTAGCGTTTGCACCAAGGTTGCTCTTGAATGGTGTTCCATCAAGATCAAGCATTGTCTTATCAATTAAATTTTGGTCGAATACATTTAAACCGATAACTTTTGGAGCAATCTTTTCGTTAACATTAGCAACAGCCTTTAATGTACCTGTTCCAAGGTAACGATTCTTGTCTCCATCACGAAGCTCTAAAGCTTCACGTTCACCTGTAGAAGCACCTGATGGAACGATAGCACGTCCCCAAGCACCTGACTCAGTTGTAATTTCACATTCTACTGTTGGATTTCCACGGGAGTCTAAGACTTCACGTGCATGCACTTCAGCAATTGGATCAATAAAATTAGGCATCTAAATTTTCCTCCTATGATAACCTAAAACATATTCTCTCAGCTAAGCTGAGTAAGAACCTATTTTGTAGCGTCAATAATTTCCTTGAAGGATTCAACCTTTAAGGATGCACCACCGATTAACGCACCATCGATGTCTTCGCAAACCATATATTCCTTGATGTTTGTTGGCTTAACAGATCCGCCGTATTGGATACGAACTGCTTGAGCAGTTGCTTCATCATATAAGCCCTTCACTGTTTCACGAACTAACTTGCAGCAAGCTTCAGCTGTATTTACATCAGCACTCTTACCTGTTCCGATAGCCCAGATTGGTTCATAAGCAATAACCATCTTGGATACTTCTTCAGCTGTTAAACCAGCTAAAGAACCAGCTAACTGAGACTTAACAACTTCTTCAGTCTTACCAGCATCGTATTCAGCTTCTGTTTCACCTACACATAAGATAGGTGTGATGTTGTCAGCGAATAATCTCTTGCACTTAGCAGCACAAGCAGCATCTGTTTCATTGTAATATGTACGTCTTTCGGAGTGACCGATAATGCAGTATGTAATACCGATTTCCTTTAACATTGGAACAGATACTTCGCCTGTATAAGCGCCAGAATCCTTTTCATGGCAGTTTTCAGCAGCGATCAATAAGTTCTTAGCAGCCTTAACGCAAACATCTAAGTCTACGTATGGAGCACCAATACCATAATCAGCAGCTTCTGTGCCTGTTAATACTTTCTTCGATACCCTTCATGAACTCTGCAGCTTCTGAAGGTGTCTTGTTCATTTTCCAGTTACCGAAAATTACTGGTTTTCTTGTCATGTTTCTTTTCCTTACTTCTCAGGAATAATAGCGATTCCTGGGAGTTCCTTTCCTTCCATATATTCTAGAGATGCTCCACCACCTGTAGAGATGTGGCTGAACTTCTCTGCGAAACCTAAGTTCTTAGCAGCAGAAGCAGAGTCACCACCACCGATGATTGTAGTAGCACCTTCAAGGTTAGCTAATGTTTCGCAGATAGCGATTGTACCCTTAGCAAATCTTTCATCTTCGAATACACCCATTGGTCCATTCCAGAATACTGTCTTAGCACCAACTAATTCATCTTGGAACTTCTTAATTGATTCAGGACCGATATCTAAGCCCATGAAGCCATCTGGAATTTCTCCAGCAGGTACTGTCTTGATTTCTGTTGGGTTAGAGAAGTCATTTGCTACAACTGTATCTACAGGTAAGAATAACTTACCTTCACCCTTATTCATGAATTCATTAGCTAATTCCATCTTGTCAGCTTCTAATAGAGATGTACCAATCTTGCCACCCTTAGCAGCTGAGAATGTATAAGCCATTCCTCCACCGATTAATACCTTATCTGCAATCTTCAATAAGTTTTCGATAACGCCAATCTTATCAGAAACCTTCGCACCACCTAAGATAGCAACGAATGGTCTTTGTGGATCATTAACTGCCTTACCTAAAACATTAACTTCCTTTTCAACTAAGAAACCTAAAGCTGAAGGAATATGTGTTGGGATACCAACTGTTGATGCGTGAGCTCTATGTACAGAACCAAATGCATCTTCTACGAATAAATCGCCTAATGAAGCCCAGTATTTACCTAACTCTTCATCATTCTTTGTTTCGCCCTTCTCATAACGAGTGTTCTGCATCAATACGATAGAACCCTCTTTCTGAGCAGCAACTGCTTCTTCAAGTTCAGCACCACGAGTAGCGTTTACAAACTTAACAGGTGCACTCTGTAGGGAAGCTAAGCAATCCGCAACGATAGACATGTCGTTTTTAGCATAGTCCTCATCAGTCTTAATCTTACCTAAGTGGCTCAAAAGTAAAACTTTTGCTCCATTTTCTGTAAGATAATTAATTGTTGGCAATGCTGCACGAACACGATTATCATCTGTGATTACATTTCCCTTGTGTGGAACGTTGAAGTCAACACGAACAATGACGTGTTTTCCTTTAACATCTAAGTCTTTTACAGTAACTTTAGACATTTGAATTATCCTCCTATGTACTTCAGAAATTATAACACTTATGAGCCAAACTTGAAAAATGAAGAAACACAAATAATGAGTGTTTTTAAGACATTTTTTTGAAAGATTTTCTAAAAAGAAAGCGTTTCCAAAAATTCTATAGAATTTATTTTTGTGTAAAAATAACAAATGGTCTAATCAATCTTTTCTGACTAGACCACTTTTTTTCTTCTGAAATATCTTACCAACTACCATCCCAACGCTCATTACAAACGATATAAATTCCAGGATAAATCATACAATCCCACTGTCCATCCATGTGGAAATAAATAACAGGAATAAATAGGAACGCTACAAGCCAAAGAATCAGCCAATCAAACCCACATATCTTTCCCGTAAATCCATCCACCAAGGAGCGAAAGAACAGGATTTACAATCAAGAGTAGAAAACATCGCTGATCCTGTATCTATTAACAGAAATGGAAACACAATATACCAAAGTCGCTATTAAAAGCAATCGTAATGCATCTACCCTTTGTCATAGATATTACCCCCTGTCTATTATGTTCTTCGAATATACTCCTTCAAATCCTCAAAACTTCCATGCAATTCATGTTCCATGTCAATCCCATCCGGATTGATCAAACAGTCTGTAATATAAAAGATATCCATACCCTAATTGCTTTACAACGCCATCTTCACCAATATCATTACCAACCATCAAGCATTCACTAGCCTCTAAAGCCTAAAGTATCTAGTATCTCTTGGTAATATAAACAGATTAGGTTTGCATGCATGACTATTTTTCATAAGTAGTAACCAACTCAAAATCACTTGGCACTAGCCCTGCCCAACGTATTCTTTCCTCTGTCGCAATTCTAGGAAACAAAGGATTCGTTGCAAGCACAACTCTATATCCCTGCTGTTTAGCAAATTGAATCATTTCTTTAGCAAACGGTTGAAAACCGCAAGCACTCTGTACCTTTAGGAAAATCTTCACGATAGAAATCATCAAATTTCGCACGGTCATTCTTTGTTCGTTCATCACCATACACTTCAGAAAAAGCACTTCCAAAACACATCTTCATTTGTTAGTACCCCATCATTCTTTATAACTGCACTAGTACCCTTCCAAATCGTATGAATTAGCTCTTCTGGCTTATACCCAAACTGAGCCATTCTCTTAGCCATTAGTCCAAAAATACGTCTTTACAAATATATCCTGATCCATCGGTAGTAATGTACCATCTAGATCAAATAGTATTGCTTTCTTCATATAGATATCTCCACTTCTTCTTACACAATGTTAAAAACCATCATATAAATATTAAAGAAAAACTTATCACTTTCAATGATACAATGTTCTTAAATCATATTCTATATTTGTTAATAGGAGAGTTACTTTATGAAGATAATTGTTTCATATTTTATAGAAGCCGCAAAGAAATTCAAACTATCATTCTGTAAATCATTCCTAATGACAGTCCTAGTATCCCTTGTAAATCTAGCAACCATCATCTACTTTTAGGCTTATTTTTAAATCAAATCTCCACGAGCTCAACTGAGATAATTAAATACTTAGTGATTTTTATGTCTATTGTTAGTATGTACTTCATTCATTAATGTATTATGGTCAATCTCTTTAGATAAATTTGGTGGAGAGTATATTGCCTATTTAGTTCATCAATGTCAAACATCGATCCATAACACGCAATACAAAAAAATATTGATTCATCAAAAAAATCAGTCATACTTTGTACAATGATATTCTGAATATATTCCGTGTTGTAGGAAACTTTATCCCATCATTACTTTGTTCTGCAATGCTAATTATTTTACTTCTAATTTTTTTCTATTACAATCGACCTATTTTATATCTCTGTTTCTACTCTGCTCAATCATCGTAGGGATTATGATTTCGTATGTCTCTAGAAAAAAATTATTGTTGAATCATCAACATCCACAAATCAAAAAAATTAAAAAGAATACTATAACACCCTGCATGAATATACCGATAAAGTTGAATACATTAAAACAAATAATCTACTATCCTACTTTTGTAAACATCACGCAAAACTAGAATAGCAAATTTTCATATCCTCTTCCGTCAAAGAAGACAAGAAGATTTATTTCTTCAGTACATTCACGCAAAAACTATAATTCATTGATGCAATTTATCTTATCAATATTATTATCACTACCTGTTTATCAAAACTCATTACCAAATCTAGCATTCTATATTATTCTATTTAACTTCCTAATGTCGCAAGGACAGAGAATGGAACTGTTATTCCAACAAATCAGTAGAAATAGGATATGCTTTTCCAATATTTCTGACATTCGAAATTTACCTGCACTGACATGGTGATAAAGCTTTATCACCGATATTACTTCAATTGAATTAAAAGACATCTCTTTCTCATATCCAGATAAATCAAAAAATGTTCTCAATCACTTTTCTCTTAAATTACTGAAAGGTGATTTCGCACTGGTCAAAGGAACGAAATGGTATTGGCAAAACAACACTATTTCGAATTCTATTGAATCAATATTCTCCTACATCAGGAGAAGTACTTATCAACAATGAAAAAAACTCGATTCATACAGCATATCTTCTTATTATGAGAACATCGCTTATATTAGCCAACATGAACCTGTATTGAATACTTCAATCGAAAAAAATTACTTAGAGGAAATTTCACACACAAAAATTAAATCTGATACAGTAGATAAAATAATCTCTAGATTACAAATATCTAATCTACACCACATCAATGAAAATGAACTTTCAGGCGGTGAGAAGAAGAAAAGTATTGTTATCAAAGTTAATGACCTTAGAAGAGAAAGTATCTTTGATTTTAATTGATGAAGTAGATGCTGAACTAGATACAGAAACAAGAGATAAATTCTATTCACACTTAAATAATCTAGCATCCAAACAAGATAAAAATCATTCTTGTAATTCAACATAATGACGCAAGTCAATTGAACTTTAATAAAACAATATCATTCTAAAAACAGTAAAGAGGCAGGATATATATCCTGCCTCTACTATTTGTATATCAGTAAATACTTAGTCCCAGTTACAAATTGAGTAATACAACTGTTCGTACTGATTTGCGCTTTGATCCCAACTTACGTCAGTATTCATTGCACTCTTTACTAAACCCTTCCATCCAGTCTTATTGTTGTAATACTGTTCTAAGGCATAACGTAGTGTATACATCATGTCATTTGGATTTGCTGCCCAGAAACTAAAGCCGTTTCCTTCCCCTGTATATTGGTTATATGGATGCACTGTATCCTTTAGACCACCAGTTTCACGTACGATTGGAAGTGTACCATAATGCATGGCAATCAACTGACCAATTCCACATGGTTCATAGATGGAAGGCATGAAGAACAAATCACAACCTGCATAGATAAGGTGGGCAAGATCTTCGTTATAACCACAGTAGTATACTGCTCTACCTTTATATTCAGACTCTAACCACTTAAATGCATTCTCTGCGTTTGCTTCACCTGTACCAAGCACAACAAACTGAACATTCTGGTCCATAATCTCACGTAACTTCTCTGTGACCATATACATGCCCTTTTGTTCTGTTAGTCGAGATACGATACCGATAAGCGCAACATCGCTCTTCACCTCTAAGCCAAGTGTTTCCTGTAGAGCCTTCTTGTTTTCCTTCTTACCAGAAACATAGTTTCGAATATCGAAATTCTTCGCAAGATGCTTATCCGTCTTTGGATTCCAATCTACAGTATCAATACCATTTACAATACCCCAAAGGTCCCCACGGCGATAACGTAATACAGAATCCATACGTTCACCATAGGTTTGTGTCAAAATCTCTTCAGCATATGTTGGAGATACTGTTGTAATCTTATCCGCGTATACAATCGCAGCCTTCATAAAGCTGATACCTGTATCAAATTTAATGGAACCATTATCGAAATAACTGTAATCAAGTCCTAGGCAACTCTCCATCATTTCAACACCAAAGTTACCTTGGAATGCTAAGTTGTGAATTGTATAGACGTGCTTGATTTGTTGATAACGATAGTCATCCGCATAACATGCATGCGCCATTAAAGGCATCATACCCGTCTGCCAGTCATTTTCATGAATGATATTTGGCCACCAGTTGATAAAATAAATCATATCTAATACAGCACGTTGGAAGAAAGCAAATCTTTCACCATCATCCTCATAACCATATAGACCATCTCTTTCGAAATATCCTTGGTGTTCGACAAAGTAATACACTACTCCATCTACATCACAACGATAGAAACGTTGCTGGTTGGTCAATCCATCCAGAACGAACTTGGATTGTACCAAGTCTTTCTAGCTTATCATAATGTTTTCTCAATAATTTTTTTTGTATAAAGGCAAGGCAACACGTACATCATGACCACGCTTGGCTAATGTTCTTGGTAAACTACCGATAACATCTGCTAGACCTCCAGTTTTAATAAACGGTAAGCCTTCGCCTGCTACAAACAATACAGATCTGCTCATTGAATACTCCTCGCTTCCTAGATACAATCTCTACGCTTTACGTAAATCAGATTATCTTCTGTTCCAACAAGTTCTTTTTACTTTATGGATTGTTGCATACTTATCAACAATGACATGATCAAGGTGAACACCATCACCAATAACAGCACCTGGTAAGACGATGCTATTCTCAATCACTGCATCCCTACCAACCTTAACATTTCTGCTGATAATGGAATTCTTAACGGTACCTTCAATTCCACAACCATTCGCAACAACACTAGCGCTAACATCTGAATCTTCTCCAAATATGGATGGGACTAGAGTTATTTGTATGCGTATAGATTGGCCAATTTGACTTGAATAAGTTAAAGGCAACCTTGTAATCCTTCAACAACATGTTAAGACGATAGTATTCTTTTTGATTATTGATACATGCAACAAATCCCTTTACTGCATATCCACGAATATCTACTTCATTTACTACTTCACGTAAATACATCCTTGAAACCAGTAGAGTGATGAAATTTCTGCACCTGTCTTTAACTAATGTAATAAACAAGTCCTTTCTCATCACATATGCTTCTAAGGAAACAGAACGTGTTTTGTATTTACCACGATTCTTATCAATGGAAAGAACTCTCTTATCCTTATCCATTGTGAATGTATCACATTCATGGAATGCTGTCTTAGCATCTGATGTATTTGTATAGAGTGCTGTAATATCTGCACCACTTTGATATGTGCATCTAATACTTCACTAAAGTCAATATCATAGATGAAATAACTTGGTGCGATAACAACATATGGATTCTTATCTTTCTCAATGTACTGCATGTTCAAGATATAGTTTGCAATATCGTGATTATATACAGGTGACGAGAATGTCTTCTCACCAAATAAGATACGTAATTTACCACGTTTGGAGTTGATATTGTAATGACGTCCATCCCCTAAGTGTTCGATGAGATTACGTGGCTTTTCTTTACAGTAAACTTGAACGCTATCGATACCTGAGTTTGTCATATTACTGAGGATGAAGTCAATAATACGATATCTTCCCATGAACGCTGTTGCTGGAACAGGTCGGAAATCACCAAGTCCCTCAATATTAACGGAACTATCTTCAAATGAAATAATACCTAAAGCTTTCATGATTTCTCCTCCTACTCCGTAACATTCTTAGCAATCAATTCAATATGATCACTATCTGCTGAACCTAATACAACACCAGGTCCAATTTCTACATTATCCGCAACGATACAACGTGTAATTTTCGCACCTGCACCAATCTTAGCACCTGTTAAGATGACGGAATCCTGTACATCAGCACCTTCATCAATAAAGGAATTTGTACCTAAGACGGAATTGTTGACTTTGCCCAATACTACACTACCCTGTGTGATGTAACTATTACGTACAACCGCATTTTCACCGATGAACTGCGGTAGTGCGTTAACATCTTCTGTATAAATCTTCCAATCAGGATCGCCTAAGTTTAAAGCATTGTCATTCTTCAATAGATCCATATTGGATTCCCAAAGTGAATCGATTGTTCCAACATCTTTCCAGTATCCCTTAAAGCGATATGCCGCTAGAACTTTATTATCATCTAAGTATGCAGGAATGATATCCTTGCCAAAGTCATGTGAGGACTGTTCATTCTTATCATCTTCAAGTAAGTATTTACGTAGTGTCTTATACGTAAAGATGTAAATGCCCATGGAAGCTAAATTACTCTTTGGATGCGCAGGCTTCTCCTCAAATTCCTGAACCATATCATTCTTATCGCAATTCATGATACCAAATCTAGAAGCTTCCTTCATTGGAACCTGCAATACAGCGATTGTCGCATCAGCGCCCTTTTGCGATATGATGCTTTTAACATCTTCTCATAGTTCATCTTATAGATATGGTCACCAGATAATATAAGTACATATTCTGGTTCAATACTATCTAAGAAGTCAATATTCTGTGTGATTGCGTCTGCTGTTCCACGATATACTTCAAAACCTTTCTGATCTCTTTCACGTGGTGGAAGAACGAATACACCACCATCATTTGTATCAAGGCCCCAGAACTGGTCTTTTTGCGACATAAGCATTTAATAAAAACGGATTCATATTGTGTTAATACACCTACTGTGTTAATACCTGAATTTGCGCAATTACTCAGTGGAAAAATCAATAATTCTATACTTTCCTCCAAAATGCACTGCAGGCTTTGCGACTTTCTTCGTCAAGTCATGCAGACGGCTTCCGCGGCCACCCGCAAGAATCATCGCAACCATTGCATTAGATCTCATAAAGTCCTCCTTAATCAAAAACTATGGATACGCTTACATTATAAACTAATATTGATAATCAGAACATTACCATATGTAAAATATCTCGTTTTTTTATTCAATTTTTTGATGAAAATCTCAAATATCTTTAATCTGCCAATCAATACTCTTTCGATTGTTTTTCTCTAGAAATTCATTTGCTTTTTTGAAGTGATTACATCCAAAGAAACCATTGTATGCAGATAAAGGTGATGGATGTGCTGCCTCTAAAACAAGATGCTTCGTTTTATCAATCATGCATGCTTTATTTCTAGCCGCTCTTCCCCACAACAGGAAGACAACCGGTTCTTTCTTTTCATTGATTTTTTGAATCACATGATCAGTGAATATTTCCCACCCCATGCCAGCATGACTTTGTGGATGAGAATCTTCTACCGTCATCACCGTATTCAACAGAAATACACCTTGCTTTGCCCATGGTACAAGATACCCGTTATTTGGAATTGGATAGCCATATTCTGTTTGTAATTCCTTGTACATATTTAAAAGACTCGGTGGTATCTTAACCCCCGGGTTAACTGAGAAACACAAACCATGTGCCTGACCTTTTTGATGATATGGATCTTGGCCAAGAATAACTACTTTAATATCCGAATAATCACAGTGCTGAAATGCGGAAAAAACCTGCTGCTTAGGTGGATATATTTCTTTTGTTTCATAGGCATTTTTCAAAAACTTCGATAACTCCAAGAAATATTCTTTTTTCCATTCTTGATGCAGCCATTCTGTCCATTGGTTATCCATTTTAGTACTTGCTCCTCTTATATAAAAAATCATACCACTTCGGTATGATTTTTCACTATTTTATTGATAGTTATTTTCTCTTCTCTTGCGAACGAAAACAACAACTAAAATTAACACTGTAGCTGCTAACGATACCCAAAGACCAATCTTACCTGGATTGACAAATGGTTTGTTAGAACTAGGAGTTGTAGCACTAGCACCACTAGCTTCAAGATATTTCTCTAGATCCTTCTGTACGATATCGAATGGACGATCACCATGTGTTAGTAACATACGATTGAATTCTACTACATCATACTTCTTTCCAAGAGCAGCCTGCGCTTGATCACGGAAGTGAAGATAGTATGTTAAACCAATACCATAAGGCACGATAGAACCAGGCTCTTGTGTTACAGTTGAAATAACATTTGAAGCTGCAGAAGCATTTAATCCTAATGATTCATAATACTTTCCTAACTTCTTCTCATCCCATCCCATGCCATTTACTAAGAAATCAGCCTGTGCAGGTAAGATATAGTTTAAGTTGGTATTAATACGATTTTCTTCCTTTGCACCATCATTTAATTCAGAATATGCCCAAGCAACATCCTCACAATACATTGCCCAACCTTCTGTATAACCAATATTGCTGAGCTGTGTACGTAATGGATTTGGATTTGTATTCAAATACCAAGTAATCTGGAATAAGTGACCAGGGAAACCTTCGTGTGCTAAAGTAGTATACATTTCATTTGTTGAATTTACATTATCACCATTAATCTTAATCACATTGTTAGAGAAATCATCAATTGGTGGCTGCATGTAGTACGCAACAATCGCATCATTAGCAACAGATGGATCTAAGTAACTTGCTGTAAATGTTACTGCAGGGCCTTCTGGAAACTCCTGTAAATGTCCTTGTAATGTATTGAGAATCTCTGTAGGATCCTTCTCTGGTAATGCTTCTTCTAAGTTATCATTCTTCTTAGCGTTCAAATACAGAGTTCTAGCTTCATCAATTAACTTCTTTAACTGCTCATCTGTTAAATCAAATAATTCTTGTAAAGAAGCGGATGAACTTGACTTTGAACGTAATAACGCTGCGTAATATTCTTTTCCATCAGGTAAATCATACAAACTTAATGATGTACGTGTCCCACGGAATGTTTCAAGTTCTTGTGCAAGCTTCTGATATTCAGGAATGTATGTGTTTAAGATAAAATCACGATTCTTTTCCTTATATGCAGTACGCTGTTCCTCACTCAAGCCCTCAAACTTATCTACATTCTGATTAAAAATCTGAATGAGTGGGTTATTGTCTGTCTTTGCAACGAACTTTTCAATTCCATCTAATGTACTATCTAAAGCATCATCTGTCATGAAGTAACCATTTTGTACCTGGGTACGCGTAACTTCTAGTGCACCTTCAATATATGCTGGAACACTCTCTAATACAGATAAATAATCATCGATATCTTCTTGCTTGTAGAACACAAACTCTGTAAAGTTTGTAATTAAATTACTCTGAATACCACGATTTGGTAAGAACTGGAAATCAAACATTGGATAATTCAAGAGTTCACGAGTACTTTCTAAGTAATACTTATATGTATCGTAATCATGCTGTTGTATATCTGACAACTCGTCATAATTGAACTTCTCTAATCCCTTTTAAAGACTCCTCTACTTTTTGCGATACTCTTTGAGTTATCTAAAGTTGGAGGTTCACCAATCGTTGGCTGTGGTTTTGTAATACCATATTTTTTTCATAATCCTTTAATGCAAAAATGTAATGATGTATAATCATCTTCCATCATTTGGATGAATTCATTTCGCATAAACTGATCGAAATCAGCATTCGTTTCTTCTGCATGTACAGGTGAAATTACACAAAGAAGTGCCATGGCAATCAAGCCAAGTAAAAACTTTCTTATTTTCATCTATTCATTCTCCTTGTTTCTAAGTATAACAGAAGTATTATCTTTGAGAAATATTACTATTTATATTCCGTTCCACCCCATTCAACCACTGTAAAACCCTTACGTTCTACACTGTCTAACTTTTGCGGTTGAATCATTATTGATTCTTGCAACGGTTTCCAAGCCATCATGACACGAATCACTGTATCTGGCTTTGGTGAAATATCTAATTCAGCGTGATCTGTATAGTTTTCATTCTGGAAAGAGATTAAGTTATAGGCATTTTCCTGCATGTATGGTAACCAGTAAATGATAAACTCATTTCTCTCACGATCATTTAATCCTAGTTTAGTGAGTGCTTCTTCCAAGAAAACTTCTGTCTTGACCCCTCTACAACAAAGCCAGTTGAAAAGTCTGGAGTATAATTCACAACACCTTCCCAGAATAAGCAGTAATACGAATCCTTGTTATCTAGTGCATGTAGTGTTCCATCCGGCTCTGCCACAACATTCCAGCCATCATTGTACTTTGGATATGTTGTGGTAAAACTTACCATCAAGATTTACTTTTACATCTACCTCTGTTGTCTTCTCTGGATATAGATAAATAACAGGCTTTCTTACTTTTTCTCGGGAAATAGATTACATCCTGCTAAAAAAAATAATCGTACATGTAAGAAATGCCTTTATAAGTTTATTCATATTCATTTCTCCCTGTTTACAACAAAGGTCTGAGCGAACTCAGACCTTAACTTATTAATTCTTATGACTTACTATTTTGTGTCAGCGAGTAATGTATCAGCAGATAACTTACCAAATACAACTGTATCTACTACAGCGTTACCACCTAAACGGTTTGCACCGTGGATACCACCAGTAATTTCACCAGCAGCATATAAGCCCTTGATTGGCTCTCCCTTTTCATTGAGTACACGTGCTTCTGCATCGATTGTTACACCACCCATTGTATGGTGAACACAAGCTTGACGAGGAGTTACAACCCATGGTCCATGCTCGAGTTTTGTAGAGTATAGAGTTCTTCCGAATTCATCACTTCCACTTTCAACACTCTTATTGAATTCATCTACAGTTGCCTGTAATGTTGCAGGATCCATATCTAACTTCTTAGCGAGTTCTTCTAATGTATCAGCGTAAATGATGAATCCATTCTTTTCAAGGTATTCAAATGTGAATCCGTCACCACTTCTCCACTCTGGGTCCTTGATATCCTTATAACCAGCACCATCGCCACTTTCAAGGATATAGAACATCTTATCAGTTTGATTTAGAACACCACCGCAAATCTGGTCACGACGACCGTCTTCACGAACGAAACGCTTACCTTCCTTATTGATAAAGATAATCTGGTCTGTACCGTTAACTGCACGTGCTGGGAACTTAGAAATCTGACCATCTACCAAGTTACCTAGATATAGAAGCTGTAATTGTTCCATATCTGTTAAGGAAGCACCAGCATCCTTAGCCATTGTGATACCATCACCCTGTGATGCTGAGAAACGGTTTGTTGTACCTGTCTTAGAAAGATCTGGCCACTTACCTGTTGTATTGTATTCCTGAACCATCTTAGCGTTAGCACCGAACCACCAGTAGCTAATACGACGCCATCCTTAGCTGTAAATGTAATTTCTTTACCTGTATGGTTATCCGTAGCCTTAACAGCCGTAACTTTATTATTATCAAGTACAAGCTTTGTAGCTGTAGCTTCTGTTAATAATGTAACCTTATCTCCATACTTTTCAAGCATATCAGCGTATACAGAGATAAAGCCTGTACCCATCTTCATTGTAGATGTGTGTGTACGTTGCCATAAGGAACCAGCACCCTGTGAAATCTTATCCTGGAATGTCATACCCATAGATTCGATCCATTCATATCCACCAAATGCGTTATAGCATAATGCCTTAACAAGATCGAGATTTGCGACCTTATCACCATTGATCCAAGTCTGTAATGCATACCATTCCTTGGAGTCAAATAGGTCTGTTCTACCAGCAGCTTTATATGCATCCCATTGTGCTTGCACTTCAGCTTGTAATGCTGCATGTTGATCATTAATTGGAGTTTCAGCTAAAGCCTTCTCAATTGTAGTCTTTACAGCATCACTCATCTCAGCATGCTGTTGTAATGCTGGGTCTGGTGCATTATAAATCGCACCACAAACTAATGTATCACCACCGATTTCACCGGCTTTTTTTCGATAATTGCTACGCTCTTACCATTCTGTAAGAGTTCAACAGCACTCGCAAGACCAGCTCCACCGCCACCTACTACGACAACGTCAGCTTCAACGTCTTTTCTATCTTCGTAAGTTACTTCTTTCTTAAATGCATCTGGATCGCCACCTGCTTGTTTGATAGCGTCCTTAACAGCAGTTTTAATTGCTCCTGATGTAATTGTTGCACCAGTCACATTATCAACTGATAAACTTTGATTCTTAACGATTTCTTCTGGAATTAATTGAACAGGTGCTACACCCCCAGTTGTAACAACCTTTCCATCCTTGTCAACAAGTTCCCCACCGATACCTGGAGTTTCAGCGTGAGAAGTCACCTTAACTGACTTAATTTCATTTTCTGTTACTTCTACTTCTACCGTAACATCGTCGTTCATACCAGTAGCAGAAGCTGTATATGTACCAGGCTTCATTTTACTGGACGTTGTTGTCTCAGTTGCCTTGTTACAGCCAACAAGAGATGCAGCCAAAACAAGAGTAACCAAAGAGATACTCAATCTTTTCATTATTTATGTTCCTCCATTTATTAAAATACATGATAGACCATTTTTTTCACAAAATAGTACCCCCTAACAATGTTATTTTTTTATGATTTATATCTGTACTTGTAAGTTTTTTTCACTATTACACAGACTTTATTTCTGAAAACCATATCATTTTGCTGTATCATGCATACAAAAAACCAGAATACCATTTGATTAGTACCCTGGTTTCCATCATGCTTACATGGCTGATTCATTATTTGTTTGAATATGCAACAATGTAGAAACCGTCTGTTCAGAGATATTCTGCATCATGGCATTGAAGCGATTAAAGCCCTCTTCACGATATGCGTCAATTGGCTTTACATTCGCATAACTGCGTAAACGAACACTCGTCTTCAAATGTTCCATCACATCCACATGGTGAATCCACTCACGATCAAGAATCTGTAAGAAGATAAACTTTACCATTCGCTGTAGTTCTTCTTGTGGAAGCTCTGCAGTCTGTTTATGGTAGACATCTGTAATCGCATCCGTAATCTCTTCTTGTGATCCTCTGTGGATTGTCTCTGCATACTGTTTACCATCAATTCCTAAACTATTTAAATATTGTGCAAGTTTCTCCTTTGCATCATTCTTATTTGGAATCTGATAATATCCTTCAATTGCAGCAGATACATTCTCCTTCACAAGTTCATAAACGAGTGGTTCCATATCCTCAAGATCAAGTACCTTATCTCGTTGGTCATAGATCAAATGACGTTGTGCCATTAATACATCGTCATATTCAAGTGTATTTTTACGTGTATCAAAGTGTAGACCTTCTGCTCTTTCTTGCGTGCGGTCAATGAGCGCTCTCATCTTATTGATATTCTCTTTATCATGTTCAAAGCGCTCAATCATGCCTTCACTTTCGTCTGTATGATATTCCACAATCAAATCATCATCCATGGAACAATAGAATCTTGAGAAGCCTGGATCACCTTGACGACCAGAACGTCCACGCAACTGATTATCGATACGCTTTGCTTCATGACGTTCACTACCAAGTACCGCAAGACCACCAAGCTGTGCAACACCTTCGCCAAGCTTAATATCCGTACCACGACCAGCCATATTCGTCGCAACTGTTACCGCAAACTTTTGTCCTGCCTTCGCAATAATCTCAGCTTCATTTTCATCATTTTTTGCATTCAATACATGATGAGGAATATTCTGTTTCTTTAACATTTCACTGAGTGCTTCATTGATACCGATAGATAATGTACCGATTAAGACTGGCTGTCCCTTTTCATACAGTTCTTTTGTATGTTTAACAATTGCCTCATATTTTTCATGTCTATCTTTGAATACAAGATCAGGTTCATCAATACGTGCTATAGGTCTATTGGTAGGCACCTCATACACACGCATGTTATAAGTATTCAAGAATTCGTCTTCTTCTGTCTTTGCCGTACCAGTCATACCACTTAACAGGTCATATAAACGGAAGAAGTTCTGATAAGTAATTGTCGCAAGTGTAATTGTTTCTTGCTTGATACCAACATTTTCTTTGGCTTGAATTGCCTGATGTAATCCATCACTGAATTCACGGCCAGCCATCTTTCTACCAGTAAACTGATCAACAAGAATAATTTCATCATCACCCACTACATACTCAACATCCCTAGTCATGAGATAGTTAGCACGCATTGCATTTTGAATATAATGCACTATGCTTGCATGTTCACCATTATAGATGTTTTCAATGCCGAAGGCACGGTCAGCTTTCTTTAAACCAGCATCCGTTAATACAACAGTACGGTCTTCACGGTCAATCTCAAAATCAACATCTCTCTTACAACTCTTCGCAAAACGATCAGCCTGAATATACTGCTGGTCTAATACTGGCCCAGGGCCGCTGATAATTAAAGGTGTTCGTGCTTCATCGATTAAGATGGAGTCAACCTCATCCAATACTGCGTAGTGCAAACCACGTAAAACACGTTGTTCCTTACGCATTACCATGTTATCTCTTAGATAATCAAAGCCTAGTTCTGAATTTGTTGTATAGGTAATATCACAAGCATACGCATCTCTTTTTTCACTTTCAGAAAGTGAATGCAAATTACATCCTACCGTTAGGCCAAGGAACGTATATACACGTCCCATCCATTCCGCATCACGTTTGGCAAGATACTCATTGACAGTTACAACATGTGCACCCTTACCTGCTAAGGCATGTAAGTAAATTGGCATAACAGCTGTTAATGTCTTACCTTCACCAGTCTTCATCTCCGCAATATCACCTTCATGTAATAGAACACCACCTAATACCTGAACACGATATGGAAACTCATTTAGAACACGCTTTGCGGCTTCACGAGCATTCGCAAAAGCATCAGGCAGTACATCTTTTAAAGATGCCCCTGCCTGTATTTTTTCTTGTAGTTGTCTTGTTACTTCACGTAAATCATCATCTGATTTCTGCGCATAAGTCTCTTCTAATTTCAAAACTTTATCTGCGAGTACTTCAGCTTGATGAAAAGTGTCTTTTTTTCACTATCGAATAGATTTCCAAATAATCCCATCTTCTACCTCTTGCATACGATTAGGCTTAATGCTGGAACACATACATGATTTTGATTTAGCTTCTTGGCTATTCCCATTTTCATCAAAGATAACTTGCCACTCCTCATCAAAACGATAGAAGCGATCACCAGTTGATGGATTAATCATGACACGAATCGTTTCTGCACTACCTTTCGAACCTGCAATATCATAGAACACCGTCTGGTCATCCGCAACCCAAACTTTCACTTTTTTTCATTGATTTCTAACGCAGTTTTCAGACAGAATTCACTTACCGATCTACGTAAAGCGGTCGCTTTGCGGAAATACTTTCACAACTTCTTGGTAATATTCCATTCTTTCCCAATCCATACGGTTAATTTCATCTGGGTGCATTATAGGAGTTATGATTATCCTTCTTTGTATCACAGAATTCAAAACCAGCATGTACAAATGGTACGCCTTGTGAAATCATCGTAATCGCAATCATCATCTTCTGACGGCGAATACGAGTCGCTCTATCTTCATTATTACAACATGCATGCATCTTATCCCATACGGTACTATTATCATGTGTTTCAAAAACCATTGATAGACTGATCTGGAGAGAAGAATCTCTTAAAATGCGGTGTATCTAGAACATTTCCTGTTAGTGCAGCCAAGCTAGCAAATGCGTTATTCCAGTTACCAGTCGCATATCCACGTTCATACTTCTCACTCTCACTCGTCTTTCCTTTGATTACATCACGGAAATAATCATTAAAGTGACCAATATGAGGCATCGCACCTTGGTTATGAATATTTGCTTTTTGTGATCCCTGTAACATCGTTGGCATATCCCAACCCTCACCATAAATGAGTGCACTAGGGTTATTGCGAATCGCTTCATTACGAATCTTATTCATTGTTGCAACATCAATGATACCCATTAAAGTCAAAAGCGGAAAACCATCAATACCATAAATCTGCATTAAATTACGAATCACATAAACTAGGGTATCTAGAAGCCATCGGCATCTCTGAGGCAAAAATCATTACCACAATAAGAACCGTTAGACATATATCCTTCTTCGTTATAACGGAAATAATAATATGGAACCAAACAATCAAACGCAGTTTCCGCAACATCATACACATGATTAAACACAACATCTAATGTGACACGTAGATGATTGCGGTGAAGACAAGCCACAAGTTCCTTAAACTCTTTCATGCGTACATATGGATGGTCTGGATCAGAACTAAAACTACCCTTTTAAAGATAGATACTGACGAGGGTCATATCCCCAGTTGTAGTTAAGTTCAGGTTTAAAATCATCAACTGTACTAAAGTCTGTTAATGGCATGAACTGTACATGCGTTACACCCAAGGATTTTATATAGTTCAAACCGGTAGGTAGACCCCTATACTCAGTTCCATCCTCACATAGAGAGCTAAACTTTCCATGTGTTTTTGTTCCTGTAAATGGATGCATTGTCATATCACGAACACTACATTCGTAGATAATCGATTCTGTAGGTGCGATTGGCTCCTCAATCGGATAATCCTTAATCTTATCTAACTCAGACAAATCAATAACAGCACTTGCCTTTGCATTACCATTACAACTATATGCATATGGGTCTAGTGACTTCACTACTTTACCATTACGCTCTACTAAATATGTATATGTCGCATGTTTAAAGTCACCAGGCACCTTTACATACCAAGTACCCATTTCACTAGGCTCCATTGCCTTTAATATCTGAACACCACTGACATCTAATGACAATGTTACATTAACAGCTGTTGGTGCCCACACCTTAAACCATGTATGTTCTGGTGAATAATGTGATCCCAAATCATCTTTCTCATATCCATACAAGGCATTGAAGCGTTCACGCTTTACAATGAGTCTAGCAACTAGCGGTGTATATCTACCATGACTTTCACGCACTTGATAATCCATGCGGAAATTAGGCTCATATAGACCCTTTAGACGATACAAGATAAAACTATCATGTGTCTCAACACCTTCAATTGATAGTTCCTCGACATAACCGCCCATTCCCGTCAATTGGAAACGACTTGATTCACCCTGATAAAAACCGCGATCAATCGTTACTGTTATCTTTCCAAAATCATCTAAATACGCATTAAATATTGACATCTTTATTTCTTACCTCTGTTTTTCTTCGCTACAAACCAAACAGCCGCAAATGGCGCAAGATTCATCTTCAAGAGATTCTTTCCAGTCTTCTTAGAAGTACGGATTGCTCTTGGATGAACCATACCATTACCACCATAAATTTGGTCATCTGAGTTCAAGATTTCCTTATAGTATCCACTTTGTGGCATCTCTAACTCAAAGTTTTCGTATGTTGTATTACTTAAGTTTAATACACATACAAGATATTCATCCTTACTGTTACGATAGAAGGAATATACACTCTGTACATTATTATCCGCATCAATCCACTTAAAGCCATCATAGCTATAATCACCTTCATACAAGCATGCATGCGATAGATATAACTCATTTAACTTTTTAATAAATAGATTAAAGGAATAATGTTTTGGATACTGGAGTAATTCCCAGTCAATCTGACGTGTCTCATCAAATTCACGGAAAGAGCCAAGCTCATTTCCCATGAAATTTAACTTCTTACCAGGATGGGCATACATGTATGCATACAAATTCTTTGCTTGTGCAAACTTTGCATCATAGTCACCCCACATACGGTCAATAACAGTATGCTTGCCATGTACATTTTCATCATGACTAAATGGCATTAAGAACTTCTCACTATAGAAGTATGCCATTGAGAAAGTCAACTTGTGATGATCATAATAACGATAGATAGGATCCGTTCCATAATACTTCAGCGTATCATTCATCCAACCAAGATCCCACTTATAGTCAAAACCCAATCCATCCTTTTCTGTAGGTGCTGTTACATTTGGGAAATCGGAGCTATCCTCCGCAATCATCATGACAGTCGGAAATTCCTTATGCATGTAATAGTTCAGACGCTTTACAAAGTAAATAGCACCATCATTGGTACCTCTATCACGATTACCAGCCCAATAAATAAGATTAGAAACCGCATCGATACGAATACCATCCATATGATACATATTTACCCAGAACGCTGCAGAGGACATCAAGAACGAACGTACTTCTTCATTCCACAAATTAAAGTTCATCGTACCCCATTCAGAATTCGCATCGTATTCATTTGGATATTCATATAACGCTTCTCCATCAAAGTAACGTAATCCAAAGTCATCCTTTACAAAGTGAACAGGCACCATGTCAATAATGATACCGATTCCTGCCGCATGGCAACGGTCCACAAAGCGATTAAACTCCTTAGGATTTCCATAACGACTTGTTAAGGAATAGTAACCACTGACTTGATATCCCCATGATCCATCAAATGGATACTCACTAAGAGGCATTAGTTCAATATGTGTATAACCATTCTCTTTAATATATGGAATTAGTTCATCCGCAAGCATATCATACGAATATGGATGTTCCCCATTACGCTTCCATCCACCAACATATAACTCATAAATATTCATTGGCTTATCAAAGTTTAGACTACGGTTATTCAACCACTTCTCATCCGCCCAGGATAACTTGCCTAAATCAACAAGCTTACTTGCGGTATTTGGTCTTGTTTCACTATAGAAAGCAAATGGGTCAGCTTTATATAGAATATTTCCTGTTCTAGTTTGAATCTTATACTTATAAACTTCCCACTCATTTAAAGATGGTACAGTAATTGTCCATACACCTTGAAAGTTCATTCTCTCCATCAAGATTTGATTTTCATCCCAGTTTGTAAATGATCCAACGACCCATACGTTTTCCGCATGGGGCGCATACACTGTGAAACGTACTCCCTCGTCCACAAAGTGGGCGCCAAACAGCTCATATGCATTCAAGGAATGACCCTGATGAAACTCTTCAATGATACGTTCTAAATTCATACGTGATCCTCCGTAACTACGTTACATTCATTTTAACATTGACAGTATCGAATGAATACAGATAGATAACGAAAAACGTATAAACTAACGTAGAAAAAAAGATGCAGATATCAACCTGCATCTATCTATATTCTAATTCTTAGGAGAATAAAGGCTTAAGTACTGCTGCTAACTCATCCTTTTCCTTCTGTGCTTCAGCCAAGTCCTTACCTAAAGTTGTAAAGTATGTCTTAATCTTAGGCTCTGTACCAGAAGGACGAACAACAACTGTAGCCCCATCTTCTAAACCAAAGATAAGTACATTTGCTTTCAGGTAAACCTGTCTCTTCAGGCTTGTTGTAGTCTGTTAGAGAAACAACCTTACGTCCAGCAAATTCCACCGGAGGATTTGTACGAAGTGTATTCATGATACCAGCCATCTTATCCATACCAGAAAGGCCATCAAACTCATAACTATCAACCTTGTTGAGGAAACGTCCATACTGTGCATAAATTTCTTCTAGACGCTGTTTGATGGAAGAGCCAATACTACGATAGTACGCAGCCATCTCACAAATTAACATTGATCCAACAATCGCATCCTTATCGCGTACATAAGAACCAGCTAAGTAACCATAGCTCTCTTCAAAGCCAAAGATGAAACGTTCTTCTTCACCATGCGCTTCAAGTTGTGCAATCTGATCACCAATCCACTTGAAACCCTGTTAATGTATGACGTAGTTCAACACCATAATGCTTCGCAACCAGATCTGCTAAAGGTGTAGATACAATAGACTTCACAGCCACTGGATTCTTAGGCATAGTGCCCTTCTCAATACGTCCAGCACAGATGTAATCTAGTAAAAGTACACCCATTTCATTACCGGATACGAGTTCGTAAGAACCATCTGGACACTTCATCGCAATTCCTACACGGTCAGCGTCAGGATCAGTTGCCAACATTAAATCAGCACCAACCTTCTTTGCAAGTTCCAAGCCCTTCTCTAAGGCTTCATAAATTTCAGGGTTTGGATAAGGACAGGTTGTAAAGTATCCATTTGGATATTCCTGTTCAGGAACAATCGTAATATCTGTGATACCCATATCACTTAACACACGTGTTACAGGCACAAGACCGGTACCATTTAATGGGGAATACACAAGTTTCAAACCTGCAGTCTTACAAAGATTTGGACGAACTTGTCTAGATTCAATCGCTTGATAAAGTGCTTCCTTGCAATCATCTCCAACAAACTGAATCAAACCCTTCTCTACGCCTTCCGCAAAAGTAATATATTTTGCACCAGTTAGTACATCTGTCTTTTGAATCTGGTCATATACAATCGCAGCCGCATCATCTGTCATCTGGCAACCATCTGGTCCATATGCTTTAAAGCCATTGTATTTTGCAGGATTGTGTGATGCCGTAATCATAATACCTGCATTGCAATGATAGTATCTTGTCGCAAAGCTCAAAGCAGGAACAGGCATTAACTCATCATATAGACGAACATGGATACCATTTGCGGCTAGTACTGCAGCCGCATCCTTTGCAAAAGTCCAACCCTTTAAACGGCTATCATAACTAATCGCAACAGTCTGTGTACCACCTTGTGTCTTAACCCAATCCGCAACACCCTGTGTTGCTTGACGAACAACCCAGATATTCATACGGTTTGTGCCAGCACCAAGAGTACCTCTTAAACCAGCAGTACCAAACTTCAAAGCCACTGCAAATCTCTCTTTGATTGCTTCATCATCATTTTCAATACTAGCTAATTCTGCATGTAAATCAAAATCGATTAAGTTTGCAGAAAGCCAACGCTTATATTCATCTAAATACATAATTTTTTAGCTCCTTAATCTTATTTTAGCATAATAAAAAAGAAAGATGTCAAAACATCTTTCTCCCCTTATTGTTATCTATTAAGCAATAACTTTTTGAGCGCGTAATACGTCTTCAATTGTCTTAACAGCTGAATCTTCGTCATCACCTTCACAGGAAATTGTAATTTCAGACTGTGTAGGAATTCCAAGTGACATAACACCCATAATAGACTTCATATTCACTGTACGGCCCTTGTAAGATACCTTCACTTCACTCTTAAACTTGCTTGCAGCATTTACAGCAACTGTAGCAGGACGTGCATGTAATCCTACTGGGTCAACAACTGTAACAGTAATTTCTTTCATTGGTTTATCCTCCTGATAATTTTTTTACTTACTATATCTGTATTTTATAACATACTTGTTTCAGATACAAGCGGTTACATATATAGAAGTTGCAATTCGATACAATATTTCTATCTTAGAAATTTACTTATGATATGGCTCGTTATGTAGAATGCGAAAAACTACGATAGATTTGTTCTACTACTAGTATTCTACAAAGTTGATGTGGAAAGGTAGCCTTAGAGATACGCCAACGGAAAGTCAGCACGCTGAATTAATTCATTACTTAACCCTAAAGAGCCACCAATCACAAATGTAATCTTACTTCTAGCACGATTATAACAATCCTGTATTTTATTCGCTAGCGCGATAGAATCGATATCCACACCCGCAAGATCTAGTAAAATCAGATATTCATCATCACGGATATTTTTTAATATCCGCTGCCCTTCTATCACCTTTACTTGTTCATTTTCAGCAGCGGAATTTGTCTCTGGTGCTTTCTCATCTTGTACTTCAATAACATCAATCTTATCGTAAGGACGGATACGTTTTACATACTCTGCGATGCCATCCTTCATCCACTTCTCTTTTACTTTGCCGCAGGCAATAATCTTAATCATTGTAAAACCACACCAATCTGCTTACTTTCACCACCACGGATGATGGATACATTTACAGTATCACCAGCTGAATGCATGTACATTCTCGCAAGCACATCTTGATACGAAGTCATTTCAATTCCATCAATCATAGTGATAATATCTCCAACCTGAAGAGTATCTCCTGCATCTTTCTTCTCGACAACTGTTTGAACATATACACCAGTCTTCATATCAATGTTAATACCCTGTGCACTCTTTTCATATGCAAGCATACTTGAAATATTACGCATCACAACACCCAACGCACCACGTGTTACTTTTCCATTTGTTTTGAGTGCGTTGTAAATCAGTTTGATTTCATTGGCAGTAATCGCATATTCCATACGAGAATTACCTTGGAATGGTTGACTCGCAACAACACCAACGAGAGATCCATTTAAATCAATGACAGCACCACCCTCTTGAATCGAAGTGATAGGTGTATCCATTTCTAGCATGGAAGATAGCCAAGTTGTCGTACCATTCATTCGCCAAACACCAGGTTCTGAAACAATACCACTACTAACAACTGCACTACCAGTCGTTAGGTTTCTACCACTCATTACAACTACATTCGCACCTTGTGCTAAAGCAGTTGTATCTAAAATCGTAAAAGGTTTCACTTCAAAATTTATCGTTACTTGGATAAGCGCAATACCACTTTCAAAATCATCGCCAACCACGGTAGAACTAACACGTACACCACTATCAAACACAACGTTTGGGCTACCATTCTTTATTGCCTTTGCAGTTGTTAAAATGTGGACTGTTTCCTTTTCCTTTGCAATGATAATTCCACTATAATAAGAACCATCACTTTCAACCGTAACCACACTACTTCTGCTCTTTTCAATCGCACTAGTATAGTCAGATGTCGTATAGTTTGTACTATTCATATCTTCAAGGGAACTATTGCCTGTATTATTCTTCTGCAGATTCCTAATCAACATCATTGTTAGGACTAGATTCCATACCAATAATAGCGCTAACGCTACCGGCATCAACTTTTTCATCATATATACCCTTTCTAATCATCTCATACTGACCTGCTGCACATACAAGCAGATTTTTATGTAGTAATCCAGAATGATTTTGTAATGCATGTACTGTTGTATCAAGTGCTTTCTTGCGTGTATTTGCTTGTTCACTCAAATGTGCGAGAATAATCATCTTTGTCTTCTCTGTCACGATTTTATCAAGAACAGCTGCACAATCCTCATTGCACAAATGTCCCGTATCACTATAAATTCTTTGTTTGGTAAACTGTGGACGACTCGTCGCCATCAACATCTGTACATCATGATTTGACTCTAACACAATATAGTCCGCATCTTTGATGCGTGGAATATGTTTCTCATTGATATAGCCAGTATCCGTAATATATACAAGTTTCTCAACTCCATTTTCAACGATATATCCAACTGTATTTAACGCATCATGCGATAACGCAATTGGCGTAAAACGTAAAGTTTCAACTGTAAACGAAGAACCCAGGCTTTACGTAGAAAGTATCAATCTTTGGTATTTCAATTGGAGAATAGATTGGTAGTGAGGCAAAATGCTTAATTTGCGAGATATGATCAGAATGATTATGTGTAATCAGCACTGCATCCAAATCATCTAATGATATCTGTAATTCTTTTAGGTGTTCAAATAAATATTTCTTTGTTGTACCACAATCAATCATAACTTTTGTAGTACCATCTACAATTACAAAACTATTCCCTTTTGAACCACTCGCCAATAGTGCAAAGTCCATCATCAGTCTAAACCCTCACAATCCATTAATGCAGAACATGCATTCACCGACTTACCATTCTGCAATAAGCTAAATGTTACATGTGGTCCTGTCGCTTTTCCAGTCATACCAATCTTACCGATAACATCGCCTTTTCTTACAACTGTATCAACTTCCAGTGTACATGGTAAGTATAGATGACCATATACACTCTGATAGCCATTGTGGTGGTCAATAATGACGTAATTTCCTAATTCATCTGTATAACCTTTTTCTTTGATGACCCCAGTATCAGCAGCCATAACATTGCCCCATCGATTATATCGATTGATAAAATCAATCGACTCAAATCCCTGCATAACAACCATATTCACAGATAATTTCAGGATGTTCAACCGGATAGGCAAAACTACCACTACCAATCCCCAAATCAGTATTCTTTCCAATTGCTACAACTTCATCTTGTCCAGCTGCTGTTACAACAGATGAAAGTTCTGTTCCTGTTTTGAGTACTCCATTTACCCATGTTTCATGGTAAAGCACGTTCTTTGAACCATTTGCACCACTTTGTCTGACAACTGTTTGACCACTTTCAACAGTATTATCCTCTAATACAGAAGTCTTATAAAAACAATGTTTCCTTCTGTAGTCTTTTGTTTATAAACATACACATCGATTGGAGATGTGAAGTAAGTTACACAGAGTTTTGTACCTGCAGTTAATGGTTGACTGCTATCTTTAATAACATCTTGATTAATACGCAGTAACTGTTCAGCAGTTAACCCATAATTCTGTAAACCAATCGAATCTAGCGTATCTCCTTCTTCAACTGTGTAATATACTAGATTTTCATTATCACCATAGGATAAATAATGTAATACTTCTTCTTCCGTGGTTTTAATATCCTTAACGGATGCGTAGGCATCCGCAATCTGTATTGTTTCATTGATTTTAAAGCCCATTGTCATCACACCATATTCCGTTAGGTTTGAAATTGCATGATGTTCGTGAATGGCTTCCAATGTATCTTCATCGATGAAATAAGAAAGATACTTTTGTAAAGCTTCTTGATAGATATCTTCTGACTTTACAAAGATTCTTGCATACTCTTCATTATTATCTGAGAAAGAAATTGATTTACAGGCAACACTATATAGAGAATGATCATCTAAATACTGCATGATTTCTGCATCAACATCCGTATAGACATTTGTACTCATCTCTTCTACAAGATACATATTATCCGCAATCCCAATATGTGTATTTGGAAACATGCTTGCATACTTTTCTTTGTATACGGTCTTTAGATGGTCATCCATATAAGTCTTATCTTTGATGATGCCAATCAATTTCTGATCTTCATATAATTTATAAATCTTATGTGCGTCAGAAGTCGTTACTTCTACAGTCTGATTAAAGTTACCTACTGTGCCAGCTTCAATTCCTTCAAAAGAAGGATAGAAAAAAGAAGGCACGATAACAATTGCGATTGATAACACTAAGCATATTGTTACAGCAATCAAGTTTTTCATGCCTTCCTCCTTCATTATTGTGGTTTATTTGGGGCAATGTTATAGAGTGCGTTAGTATCTGCTTCAAACGCTACATATACCCTACCTGTCGCACCATTACGGTGCTTTGCAAGATTGATTTCTAGACGCTCTGTTCCAGATTCTTTTGCTTGTTCTTTTGCTTCTTCGTTATAGTAAGACTCACGATACAACATCATAACGATATCGGCATCCTGCTCAATCGCTCCAGATTCACGCAAGTCACTTAACATAGGACGCTTATCTTCACGCGCTTCAACACTACGGCTTAACTGTGATAATGCCACAACAGGCACCTTCAATTCACGCGCAAGAGCTTTTAAACTACGCGAAATATCAGATACTTCCTGTTGACGATTTCCGCCAGTACGATCCGATGGTCCACTAATTAACTGAATATAGTCAATCATAACCATGTTTAATCCATGCTCTGCCTGTAATCGACGACACTTGGAGAAAATTTCAGGAATCTTGATTCCTGCCATATCATCGATATAGATATTGGAAGCCTTTAACTCTGATGAAGCTTCGTTAATACGGTTCCACTCTTCATTGGTTAAACGACCTGTCTTTTAACTTATCACCTTGGATATGACTCTTCGCACTCAATAAACGCATCGCGAGCTGTTCTGCACCCATCTCAAGTGAGAAAATCGCTATCGCACCCTTTTGTGCTTGTGGGATTAGCGCAACATTCATCGCTAAATTTAACGCAACCGCTGTCTTACCCATAGATGGACGTGCAGCTAAAACAATCATATCTCCACGCTGTAAACCATGCGTAATGCGGTCCAAATCATTAAAGCCTGTCTTTAAGCCAGTAATCTCAGATGAATTCTCTGCGGCTGCACGAATCGTCTTCAACACTTCATTTAAGACATCATTTGGATTCTTAAACTCACCAGCTTTACGATTACGAGACACATTCAAGATTTCTTTCTCGGAACGATCTAAATAATCATTTAAATCTGTTTGTCCACTAAAACCTTCTTCCGCAACCCTTTCAGCCGCTTCAATCATACGACGCATCATCGCTTTATCTCGAATCAAATTCACATAGGTTAGTGTATTTGCACTCGTTACTGCTGCGTTCATTAAGTTTAGAATATACTCCATTCCACCAGACTTATCTAAAAGATCAGTATCCTTTAAACGTGTCGCAACAGTGGTAGAGTCAATTTGCGTTCCTTCTTGATATAGCTCTTCACATGCATGATAAATCCGACGATTGGCTTCGATAAAGAAATCGTCAGCTTCAAGTCCTTCTTCTAATGCTGTACGAGAAGAACTTGGATATACAAGCATGGTTCCAAGCAAACTAGCTTCCGCTTCCGGGGCAGAAGGTAATACACGTGACATACTTAGTTCTCACTTCCCAGTACTTTTCACAACGATCGTACCGATTACATTCTTGTGTAATTCAACTTTTACTCTTGTTGTGCCAAGACTATGAATCGGTTCTGTATCAATAATCTTGCGCTTTTCGATAATAATGCCTTGTTTATTCAAAGCTTCTACAATCTGCTTTGTAGAAACAGAGCCGAAGACTCTTCCTTCTTTACCAGACTTCACTGTGAAAGTAACTACTGTCTTTTCTAATAAGGCAGCTTTTTTTTCACGCGCTTCTTGTTCACGCTGTGCTTCTAGTGCAGCTTCTTCTGATTTCTGTTCCTTTAAGATTTCTAAGCTAGCCTTAGATTCCGCAACCGCAAGACCTCTTGCGATTAAGAAATTTCTTCCGTAACCATCAGATACATCGACGATATCTCCACGCTTACCTACTTTTTTAACATCTTGTTTAAGAATTACTTTCATCTTCTGCCTCCTTCTTCTGCTGTTCAATAATATTAATTAACTCTTCTTTTAGTTCTTTGACTGTCGCATCCTTGCGTTGTGTTGCGGCAGCTGTCATATGACCACCGCCATGCATCGCTTCCATAATTGCCTGTACATTGATTTCACCATTTGAACGAGCAGAAATACTATTGATTCCTGTACTCTTATCCTGGGCAATCACAAAGGCTGCCTTCACATCTTGGATACTCAATAAACTATCCGCAACTTGGCTCATAATCGAACGTGTAATCTTCTCATTTTCAACAGCCGCAATCACGATACCATCCGGATATCTTTCACTTGCATTCATAATCGCACTCTTGAGCACGAAACTCATCATAAGTATCTTTCAAATAATCATACGCTACTTGAGGATCTGCACCAAGTTTACGTAAAGCACTGGCCGCATCATATGTACGTACACCCGTTCTTTCACGCCACTTGCGTGTATCGATTGTCATACCTGCAAGCATGAATGTCGCTTCTAATTCAGAAATATCTACTTTACTAGATACAAACGGAATCATCTCCGTCAAGATTTCACACGTACTTGAAGCACCTGCTTCAATATAAATCAGGATTGGTTTTACACCCATATCTGTACTTCTACGATGGTGATCAATTACCACAATCCGTTCTGCCATCTCTAAGAGCTTTGCTCCATTCGATTGTAGAATGTTGTGATGGTCGGTCATGATGACGAGTGTATCATCCTTGAGTTGGTTGATAGCTTCACCTTCTGTTACAAACGTGATATCCTCTGCAAGTTCTTTTTCGTTCTCTTTCATCGCCGCATCTAACTTTTCTTCAATACCACCAGTCCTAGCAATAATACTAACTGGTTTATTAAAAGCGGATGCCATCTTCGATAAACAGATTGCGGAACCAATGCAATCGAAGTCTGCGTTTTTATGTCCACAGATAATGACGTTGGAAGAATGCTGAATGAGGTCACGTAATGCATGTGCCATTACACGTACACGTACACGGCTTCTCTTCTCGGCTGCTTCTGTAGAACCACCGAAATACTTTACATCCTCACCAACAACCTGAATCGCAACCTGGTCACCACCACGCGTTTGCGCAAGGTCCATTAACTTCGTAACTGTCTCATCTAACTCCGCAAAGTTCGAACTACCCTTGGCGAAAGCCATAGACAATGTGATAGATACTTCAGCTTTTTGTGATGCTTTACGTACGATGTTCAAGATTGAGAAACGATCTGCCGCAATCTCACGATAAATCCTCTCATTGAGTACTAATAAATAACGATTGTTGTTTAATCTTCTTAAGAAGACACCAAACTTTTGAAAGTATTCATTGAGTGGTGTGCGAATTGTCGCATTGATATTTGCGATATCCGCATCATCCGCATACATCGTACTCTCTTCATAGTTATCAAAACTAGCCAAGCCAAGCACAACATGTTCTTCATTATACTTACCACGATACTTATCTAATAACGTAATATCCTTAAAGAAAAATTGTCGGTGCATTTTCACGCTTACTAATTTCATAAACATATTGGTCAATCGTAACATTTACCTTTTCCGTTTCCCCGGAAATAATATCGTTAGCTTCTGGTAGCCAATTTAATAATTTAGAGCCAATACGATCAAGTCCTCTTTCCTTAAAGAGTTCACTTTGCCATGTGATGACATAGTTTTCATCGTAGTTCATCATACCCTACGCCACCAACAAGATACGCATCCGCGTAAGAACCACCTAAATATTTTTTTCTAATCCAATGGATTCTTCTTCATTTGCGGATTGGAAATAATCCAACAAATAGACCGCAATTAACGATTCCGCAATTAACACTAAGATGCCTGGTAAAAATATTTATCTTAAAAAATCAACTGTAACAGAATGATAACCGCAAGCTGGATAGCAAGTGCCACAAAAAAACAACTTGTTTAATTCGACTCATTTTTTTGTTGCATGATATCCCTCCTCTACAATTCGTTTATGCATGTTTGTTGTAATATAAAAAAATCCATAAAGCGCTACCGGAAATGACATCGCTAACGCTAAGATAAACACGACAAATGTTAAGATTCTACGACTTTCCTTTGCCAGAAGTCCAATCATCACTAAGAGACCAACAACCCCCATCGCTGTGAGATAGAAATAAGCAAACGTTCCTAACGCTGAAAGAATTGTCATCGCCGGTTCTGTTTTAATATAACCAGACCCAACATATAAATACCCAAACATTCCAACAAGTGCCATATAGCCAATCCACTTTGGTGGATAGTATAGATAAAGCGGTGTTGATTCAGGAAGCTTCATACGCAATCTCTTCAATAAGAGTCTTGATGAAATATGCGTTACGATTGCTTCTAGAACACCTAACATCAATGTACTAACGAAGAATATATTCCGTAATAGCACGTTGATATCTACATTTGCAGCAAATGTTACACCCATTGTTTTCTGCATCATATCAAAAGGTTGAACGTAACTCTAAAACTAAATCATCTAAACTAACCCCAAAAATTGCTACATTAATAACAACCGCAAGTAGTTCTGTAAGTCCACCAAGAACCATCGTTCTTAGCAATAATCGCTTACTCTCTACATTCTGATAAATACCACATCCATATACCAATCCAATAATCGCCTCAGCGACAAAGAAGAATATCGCAAATGGACTTGCAAAGATAAACGACACAAAGATAATTGCGACCAAAACCATCAAACTATCACGCAATCCATATTTAGCCCCAAAGTATACCATCGGTAGTGGTAACAGGAACACAAACATACTGCTAAAAGTCCCCTGGAATTGTCTATCGATTAACATAAATACGCCGATCAAGGCAACCATCATCGCCCCTTCGGTAATCTTTCTTACATTTTGATTCATAATATTCTCCCAAAAAGCACTATAAAAAGTCGCTTTTCGCATGCCAATATTATATCATAATCAGCCAAATTCGATTGCCTTAGCTTTCGCTAAATCACTTTCATCAAAACTCTCATCATTTTATCACTTTCATAACAGTATTAACTTCTGCTATGATACTCCCCAAGGAGGCCCCTATGTTAACAAAAATTCTCTATTTTCTCATTGAACTGATTACTTCCATCCACAACACAATCTTGACATGGAACGATAATAATCTCATCGGATTATCTGATAAAGACTTACACTTTGTAGTCATTGGTATATTAGGAATTTTAATGATTGCGATAGTATATCCACTCTTTAAATTCCTCGCAAAGCGTCACCACTACCTTACATTAACATTTGTCTATGTCTTCACATTGATTATCGTAATTACCTTTGCGATTGAAATTGGTCAAGGCATCACCCATACCGGCACAATGGACTTTGTCGATATTGTTGCAGGTATCGCTGGTTTTCTGCTAATGTATGTAGTACTCGCAATTATTACCAGCGTCATTAGCGGTATCGTCTATTTAATAAAACGACCAAAGTAATCATTTTTCACACTCCAAATTTTCTCTATTTGATATAATATGCAATAGAGTATCGGGGTGTGGCTCAGCTTGGTAGAGCGCTTCGTTCGGGACGAAGAGGTCGTGAGTTCGAATCTCGTCACCCCGACCATAACAAAAACCGTCAATTTGACGGATTTTTTTGTTACCAATTTGCGTTGAATACATATTGATTCAAACGTTCAAACGCTTCCTTTACACGCGATAATGGTAGCGCTAGATTCATACGAATACTGTATGGTCCATGAAACATACGTCCCATCTTGCCAAGCTACACCCACACGATATCCAGCCTTTTCAACTTCTTCAATCGTTTTACCATGTTGTTTACACCATTTCTCACAATCAATAAACAACATGTAAGTACCTTCTGGCTTCATCAGTTCTACGCCTTCAAAGTGTTCTCTAATATACTCTACCGCATAATTTACATTACCAGTAATCACTTCACGCAATTCATCTAACCATGCATATCCTTCTGGTTGATACGCACCAATTAATGCATGCATGGATAATACATTCATACTATTGTAGTGAGATTTCGAAGCTTTTGAGCGAATACGATCACGTAATGTCTGATTGTAGATGATATGATAAGCACCGATAAGTCCTGCAAGGTTAAACGTTTTACTTGGTGCGTATAACGCTACTACATGTTCATGCGCCCATGCATTTGCGGACTGTGTAGGAATATGCTTATGTCCCTCTAAGATAATATCTGACCAAATCTCATCTGAGATAACAACTACATCATTACGCTCATAGACTTCCATTGCTTTTTGGATTTCTTCCAATTGCCACACACGGCCACAAGGGTTGTGTGGGGAACAGAAGATTGCTACATGAATATGATTCTGCTTAATCTTTTCTTCCATATCCACAAAATCCATTCTCCAGATACCATCTTCATCTTTTACAAGCGGACTATGTACGATGTGGAAAACCATTATTATTTAAGCAATGTGTAAATCCAATATATGTTGGACTATGCACCAACACCGCATCTCCAGGTGCAGCGTAAGCTGTTAAAGCAGATAACAAACCACCCAGAACACCATTTTCATATCCAATATGTTCTGGCAATAACCCTGTCACTCCATTACGCTTATTCTGCCAATCAATAATACTCTGATAATATTCTTCACTTGGCGCAAAATAGCCAAATGCAGGATGGCTAACGCGCTTTATAATCGCTTCCTGCACAGAAGGAACTGTTGGAAAGTTCATATCCGCAATCCACATTGGAATCACATCAAATCCCTCATCAGGAAGTCCAGGTTTTCCTGGTAACCCAACACCATCAATCGCTATAGCATCTTTGCCATGACGATCCATTATCGTTGTAAAATCATATTTCATCGTAGAATCCTCCCTATGATTCATACATATTTCTACTACCATCATAATCCCTACACCAAACAATTTCATTATCGAAAGAGAAAAAGAGGCTGTAACGCATAACAGCCTAGAAAATAAAATGTCCAACCTCTAAATTAAGAGGAAGGACATTTTATTTTTAGTTATAATTTATGTATGGAAAACACAATAAATTATAATCTAACCCACGTAATAGATTATACCCCATATCAATTGCGTTTACCAATAGATTTATCATTGGTCATTGATAAACTTGATCCAATGTGGTCTTTCCTAGAGATCGTAAATAGTATCAACTTGAGGAGGTTTATCCGATCTCATAAAGGTAACCAAGGGTATGATCCTATCATGATGATGAGAGTCATTTTATTTGCGTATATGAATCATGTCTATAGTCTACGAGCCATCGAAGAAAAATGTAAGACAGATATCCGCTTTATGTATCTTTGCCAAGATGAAAGACCATCTTTCATGGCCTTTCAAAGATTCATATCGAATCAAATCAAAGGAAACGCTTCCGATATATTTACAGAGATCATGTTGGTCATCTGTAAGAAGATGAAGGTAAATACACGCATCTTGTATATCGACGGAACTTCCATGGAAGCTAATGCCAATAAGTTCAGCTTCGTATGGAAGAAGACAGCTATAAAGACAAAAGACAAGACCCTATCGAGAATAGCGGATACGATTGGACAACTTACAAAACTAACAGACATCTCCTATACAGAAAGCTATGAAGATACGCAGGCCATTGGAGGATACATCGTTTCAATATACCTATGGTGTGCGAAAAAGGAAATCCAATTCGCACTAGGGAAAGGACACCACAAGACACCAGTACAGAAGGCCTATGAGAATCTCAAGAAACTCAACGAAAAGTTAAAGGAATGCCAAGAGCGTATCGATACTTGTGGAAGTGATAGAAACAGTTATAGTAAGACAGACCATGATGCGACGTTTATGCATATGAAGTATGACTACTACAACAATACAGGAGTATTCAAGCCTGGGTATAACGTACAACTGGCAGAATCAGATGAATTCATCATGCATGTCATGGTAGGCAATGCCAGAAGTGATACGAAGACATTCATTCCATTCATGGACGGTTATGAGAAAAGATATCAAGAATATCCAGGTATCGTCGTAGCAGATGCGGGATACGGAAGTTATGACAACTATATGTACTGTTTAGAAAAAGATATCGAAGGCTATCTCAAATATCAAAACTATCGATATGAAAAGACAGCCAAGTTCAAGAAAGATATCTATCGAAAAGAGAACCTATTGAGAGAAGAAAACGGGAAATTGATATGCCCACAAGGTAGAGAGTTCGTATACAAACGTGATAGTGAAAATACAAAGACTGACTATCCATGCATTACACAAGTTTGGGAATGCAAGACATGTAATAGATGTCCACTCAAAAAGGAATGTACAAAAGCCAAGAAACGAGAAGTTCATATCAATCCAATCCTTGATGAACTGAAGGCACATGCGAGAAAACTGTTGGACAGTGAAGCAGGAGTACAACTAAGACAACAGAGATGTATACAAGCCGAAGGAACATTTGGAATCATCAAGAATGATTGGCAATATAACAGAATCCATAGAAGAGGAATGGAGAATGTGGAAAACGAGCTCTATTTGATCTGTATGGGATTCAATCTGATGAAATATCACCAAAAGAAAATGAGAATGATACTATCCTAAAATAGCTTTTATGGGACAGGTTGTTTTTAGTGTGCCCAAAATAGATATAAAACATCTACTTTTATACTGTTTTACATCAACATATGAAAATAGCACAAGAAAAGAGGCTATACGCCTCAAGTAAATCTATAAAATTTACTTAATCGTTACAGCCCCTTTACTGTTCATTCTTTTTATTCAACTCTTCTGTAGAATGGTGCTCAATTGGAGCCCAATGCACCTTAGAAAATAATGCCTGTATAGAAATTGGTAGGTATGACAACAAGAATAACGGGAACAACAATAGATGCTTAATCTTTGCCCAGTTATTTGTCTCAATACGATCCCACTCCATACCAACGGTGATTGCACCAATAATCATTAACGATATCCAGAAGCCACCAATCGTCTTAAATACAAACCACAACATCTCTCGTTGGAAAACAAGTCGTACATAATATGGCATTAATCCAGCAGAAGCCATTACCCATAATACAAAACCCAGAATCGCAATCGTTAATAAACTGGCTGGTAATACAGTCATCAAGATATCATAGAACGCTAGGCGTCTTCCCTTCGCTGTTAGAACACCCTTTGTTAAGTCACCCAGGTATCTACCATCAATCTGGTAGAATCCCTTTGCCCAACGCATACGTTGTTTCCAAGACTGTTTCCAAGTAGATGGTTGTTCATCATATAAAATTGCTGTATCACAATAGCCAATCTTCAACTGATTGATTGTACTTACAACCGAGAATTGAATATCCTCCGTTAATAGATAATATGGCCAACCTTCATTGTCCTTCATCACTTTCGCCGAAACGACAAAGCCAGTTCCTGAAATCATACACTGTGCACCCAGCAACATACGCGGATAGTTTAAGTGACGTGCTTCATGCATAAACCAAATAGAATATGCGGCTGTTAACCAGTTTTCATCAAAGTTCTTAGAGTTACGATACGTCGTCATCGCATCAAACTCACCTGTATCAAATGTCTTATTAACCTCTCGCAAGAAATTCTTATCGATGATATTATCCGCATCAAATACCATGAAAGCTTCATAGTAATCTTCACCCTTGCGTTCAATCACATTGTGATAAAGGAAGTTTAGTGCGTAACCCTTACCAACCTCTTCTTGGTTGAAACGTTCAAATACAATGGCACCATGCTGACGAGCTACTTCAGCAGTTTCATCCGTACAGTTATCCGCCACAACATACATATCGTACATTTCATCCGGATAGGTCTGATTGCGTAAACTATCTAACAACTCTCCAATGACACCCTTTTTCATTTCTCGCAGAGATGAAAATTGCGTAACGATGATTCTTCTTTGCATCAGGTAACTTTGGAACCTTGCGCTTAAACATACTAACCGCAATATAAACAATCTGATATAGATATAACAAAATCATCAGCCCAAAGATAATATCTGTGATTAATGTAAACTGTTCAAGAAATTTCATTTGACCTCCGTCCACACAATAATCATTTTTGACATACTTTCTATCATGTGTGTAATATAATTTCTATGCATATCAAAAATTCTACCCTATGTTACCGGATTTCATCGCTTTAGGATGTCTATATTATTTTGTCTTTTTACCAAGATGGAAACAGCTATCAAGAAAGAAATTCATTTGGTATACCGCACTATATCTGTATATTTGCGTCATGATGATGTTAACACTCATGCCTATCATCATCCATATACCAAATATATTCAATGGTTTCTCATCTGAGACAAACTTCTATCCGTTTATTGACTGGCAGTTACAACGTGGAGATTATTTAACTGAGTCATTATTAAATATATCATTGTTTATACCATTTGGCTTTTTAATTCGACAAAATACAAAATTCAAACCATGGCAGGTCATTCTCATCGGGCTTTTCTCAAGTATTAGTATTGAAATCCTACAACCACTCCTCTCGTTTGATCGCGTTAGCGACGTGAGTGATGTTATCACCAATACCATCGGCACTTGTCTTGGTGTATATTTCTATCAACTATATCTACGAAAAATGAAATTAAAATAACACGAATAAAGCAATTAAAAAGTCATGATAGCATGACTTTTTAATGTTTCTTAAATGATCGAAGAATCTTTTTGAGGCAAATATGTTTTTGCTTGTTCGACCGCTTTAACTAGTTGCTTATTCCCTTTAATGTTAATTTCATCAATATCCATTGGCACGGTTAAGCATGTCTGACGAAACTCACAAAAAATACTAACGCCTTGACGTATATGATATTCTAGAACATTCATATCATTGTCTAGAACAAACATCACCAATGCTCCTGAACAAAAAGTGCCCATGCTGCCTACCAACTAATACATTGCCTCTTTTAATTAATTGATGGTAATATTTTTGAATCTTTTTTTCCTTCAAAATATCCAGAGACCATCTGCAAAAAGCATCATAATAATAAATAGATTTATAATTCCCATCTAATAATCACCTCAAAAATTGTATTTCTTCACCAACTTTCGGAAGATATAATTGTGCTCCACCTACATAAATGCTTCCTGGTAATCGTTCTCCTTCAGATTCTAGGCGTACTGTTAAATGACCTAATTCATTCCACGTTCGATAAGCCTCATACCCAAAATCATAAATTGCATACTTGGCTTCACCGATTTGCAAATATCGATATTTTATCATAGGGTCAAGTTGCTGATCATATGTATGCAAGATACAATAGGGAGCTAATTCATCTGGAATATTTTCAGAAAACAAGATTAGCATATTCCCTTCTAGCATGTCTTCAGCTTGGTGCCCTATTGATACAATTCTACTCATGCGATAAAGTCACAACCTGACCTGTGCGAACACTTTCTAGTATTGCATTTGTAATTTGAATTGCTTTTAGCCCATCAATTCCATCAGCTAATAGTGCTTTTCCATCGAGTATAGAATCTACAAAATCATTAATTGGTTCTATTCCAAAACCAAACTGTTTACCATTAAAATCATTGAAGAAAAATACATTAGGTGTCTTCATCTTTTCCTCAGTAAAGATTTGTAATCCACGATCTTGCGAATCAATTCGAATAAAATCCTTAGAAGTTAGAATAAATGTCTTCCCATCATTAGCTTTTTGCAAAAACCATTTGGTAATACCCATGAATTCTCTAGTGTCCAAGTACAACCATTTTCAAATGTGATGAGTGCTTGTATAGAGTCATATGTATCAACCCCCTTACTTGGTAATAACTTTTTCACCCCCGTTGCAAATACTTGAGTTACTTCGCATCCCATGTAATATCTCATTAAGTCAACACAGTGAGATCCTAGAAAGTCCGTCGGAGTTGAACGACTGCCCCAGTTAAACCATTCTGTTGGTACAGCGATAATATCATCCATACTCATATATCCACGAATCGGAAAACCATCTGATTTTTTTAAGTACTCTCTAACATTAATGGCGACTGGATCCCATCTTTTATGAAAGTCTACTCCAAGTAGCAAACCTCTTTCTTTCGCAAGATTAACCATTTTTAACCCATCCTCATATGTGGTAGCTAATGGCTTCTCCACCAAAATATGTAGACCATGTTTCAAAGCTTCCATAGCTGGTTGGAGATGGTAAGCATCTGGAGTTGCAATTGAAACAGCATCTAATTTTTCATTTTCTAACATTTCAATTACGTCGGAATATGTCTTTACATGGTAATTCTCTTCGATAGATTTCCGTATCTTCTCACTAAGATCACAGACAGCAACTAATTTTACTCGTTTATTTTGTGTATAAGCATCCAGATGGTGTATACCATATATTCCCGCGCCAACAACAGCTACACGTAATACTTTTTCCATTATGTATTCACCTCACTAATCAAAATAGGCCAAAACTCAATAGATATGCGAGTATTACAGCAATTGGCCCTGTAATTTGGCGAGAAATCAAGAATGCTGGTGTACCATATTTTATTGTATCTGGCTCTGCTTGCTGCATTGATAGTCCAACAGGGACGAAATCTGCACCAACTTGTACATTAATTGCAAATAAAGCTGGTAATGCAAATTGTGGCGGGAATTGCTCCAGAGGCAATTTGAGTTCCAATCAAGACGCCGACCACCTGTGCAATTGCTGCACCAGGCCCAAGTAACGGCGATAAGAACGGTATACCACAAATAACTGATATTAATAGTAATCCCCAAATAGACCCAGACAATGGTGAAATCCATTGTGCCATAGCATTGCCTATTCCTGTAGATAAAATCAAGGTTACAAGTACAGAAATAAAAATCATAAATGGTAATACAGTATGTAATACAATATCCACACTTTCTTTTGCAGATTCAAATGCCATTGAAATTACTTTTTCCGAGAGCAATCCCAACATTTCCTACAAAGCGGATAAAAGAAACTATCATTCTGTGCATTTTGTTGACTAACGGTATCAGGTTTCTTTTGAATTTTTCTGGCTTTTCAGTTACTGTATCTTTTTCAACTGGCAATAATGTATCATCTTCAATAATCATTGATTTATCAATACTAACGCCTGAAATATAATTACTCTCATTAATATAGTCCTTTAACGGACCGGATGGTCCAATGTAATTAAGATTTATTGTCTTTATTCCCTTTTGAGGATATACTCCACAACGCAATGTACCGCCGCAAGAAACAATTGCTAATAGTACTTGATCATCTGGTAAAGCCTCTTTAAATCCATCAACAACTTCAACACCCATTTTAATGGCTAGGTCCTTTGTAAAACTCTCAATTCCTCTACCTGTCATAGATAAGATTTTCTTCTTTGGATCGATAATAACTTCTAAAAGGGCCACCCCAGCCAGCACTACCTTCACGCTGTAAAATAATTTTCTTTGCCATGTTACTCAGCTCCTTTATTCTTCTTTAACATTCCTAAAAAGATCTTTTCAGTGATAATACCACGCACAAGTCCCATAATTGTACCGACCAATATTGCACGAATTGCTAAACCCGTTACTGAATAGCCTAATGCTGTAACACCACTAGCAACTCCAAGCCAAACAAACAATTCAGATGGAACAATGTGTGGAAAAAAAGTGATGTCAGTGGATGGACTGTTGTTCCTAATGCATCTTCAAATCCTGGTTTACGCTTTTTCTGGTAAGAACTTTCCCAATATCAATGCTCCTGGACTACTAAAGAAGAACCACGCAAATGTTGGCAATACAAGATATGATAAAATTGCGCTTTTTCCCAGAAAATTTGCGATTTGATTTATCTTCTTATCTCCGATAATTTTGATAACAAACTGAACCAAAAATAATAACGCTAGCAGCGAAGGAATCGTTCCAACGATATTATTTTGTGACGGTCTCACCACATGCTTTAAAAAAAGCTATGAAGCCATCTGCAATACCAATTACAAAATCCATATTATTTCCTCCTAATTTTAGATTTGTGTTAACACGATGTGAGCTCTACAACACCACTATTGCATAGCTTCAAAAAAATAAAAAGTCCGAATATTTGCAAAATTAAAGGGTGCAAAAAATTCGGACAAACGCTAAATTTAAACTTAATTTAATGTACTAATTTTCGGATGTAGTATTGAAGTTGGTGCGTGCTCATCTCATCTTTTTAAAAGCCATAAAAAAATCTTGAATGTCGTTTCTAATTGATAATTTTCTTGATTTAAACTCAATAGTAACATTATCCGTATCTTCTCTTCGATTGTAAATTCCGTCAAATACACTGTTGGAATATCTAGGAACGTATCACTCATCGTAACATTTGTAATTATTAACTTAGCTTTTTCTTCCTCAGGCATGTAACTAAAGTCCATCATATCCATTATTTTAAAATGATTATTATACTCGTATAGCCAGTTAACTACAGATTTCTGTAATGATTTATTATCGATATATAAAAAATGACATCATCCAATTCAATAAAAGCGCCCTGTCTGAGTGCAGCACCCAACTTCAACATCATTCCAATAAGAACAAAATCATCTTCCATAAAAAAACGGTTTATAGGATAATTGTCCTATGCAATGCATCACCTTGATATAGATTTCATGGTACTGATATTTAATCTGTTCTATCATCCTTTTTTTCAATAACATAATCTTCCGTTAGTAGTCTATATTTATAAATTAATAAATGAGTATATAGGTCATATATTAATTTATTCTTATCTGTGAATAGGATATTATTTGCATTTTCAAAATAAGTTACAATATCCGTGCATACCTCATATAAATGATTTTTCATTGATTGTAGAAGAAAAACCCTCCATAAAAGTAAAAATGTCAGAAATTCTAACTCTTGTTCTGAGTATTCCGGAAAATATTTTTTTATTAATAATAGATGATTCACCTGATTTTCAAAAAGTTACGTCCTCACCTTGACAGTACCCATAATACAGCAATGTAATAATCATACGAATATTATCTCGAGTATGAATAATAGGATAACTTGCTGACAATATATTTATCCTTGATTCATATTCCTCAAAAATTTTTATGTGGTAGCCAAGGAATACTTGATAGAGGAATTGTTTTTCGCAATTCTTTAGTGATATTTATCAATAAAAATCCTTTTTATACTCAATTGTTCCTGTTACCGAATATTTATAATGCTGGTTTATCTTTTCAAAATGACATTTTCCTTGTTCAAATATTTTTAATTTCTGCTATATCTTCGTAAAAAGTTGCTTTTGAAATTCCAAGTTGTTCCATATGTTTTTTTGCAATCGAATGTTTCATGCGTTAACATAGAAAAAAATTAAAAGCAATTGCCTTTCATGAGGTGTCAGAATGAAATCACAAATTGACATGCTACACAACCAACTCTGAATTTTTAGATTTCTGTGTAGCTGTTAGACATAATTTCCTTTTATGTATTCGTAGTATTTCTTCGCCTACATTTTTAGCATTTCATTTATCTCTGAAATCATTAAATATAGTGCTCTTTTTAGATACTTGCAATTGTAGTATTAGCTCTTCCAAATCCAATTGCTCCTTAATAACAATTAATTTTAGAAACATGCGAGTATTCTTTTTAACGCAAACATACTACCCTCTTTTTCGATAAATTATATTTTTAAAATAATGCTACCTTAAAAATTTATATCTATAAGTACTACGCGTTTATTGCATATAAAGCTTTAGTATGCTAAAATAAATAGAAAAATAGATTTTGATATAAATTATTGAATAACCTAAACCTAATTTATTAATATCATTATAATGCATAAATAGAATTAATTTATTAATTTTATTAAATGTATTCATAAACATGCAACATATTCTTATAGTCACCATGTTTCAATGAGAAAATATCAAGAAATCATCAACTTTAATTGATGCATGCATATATTTATACAAATACATCAGAATATAAAAACACCCTGCAAATATATGCAAAGTGTTTCTTTGTTTGTTGTACTGTCCAATCCAGCAAATTAACGCTTGGAGAACTGTGGAGCGCGACGAGCACCCTTTAAACCGTACTTCTTTCTTTCCTTCTCACGGGAATCACGTGTTAGGAAACCAGCCTTCTTTAATACTGGTCTGTAATCAGCAGAAGCTTCTAGAAGAGCTCTAGCAATACCATGACGCATTGCACCAGCCTGGCCGGTATAACCGCCACCTGCTACGTTGATCTTGATATCGAACTGTTCCTTAGTTTCTGTGAGTACTAATGGTGAATTAACTACCATGCGTAATGTTGCTTGTGGTAGGTATTCTTCTAAAGTACGACCATTAACTGTTACAACACCTGTACCCGGAGTCATGAAGACACGAGCAACGGACTGCTTACGGCGTCCTGTTCCAACATAAGTTACTTTCTTCTTAGTTGCCATCTTGTCTTATCCTCCTTACTTTACCTTCAGCTCAACAGGCTTCTGAGCTGCGTGTGGGTGTTCAGCACCTGTGTAAACAAATACATGCTTACGCTGTACATCACCCAATTTGTTATGTGGTAACATACCCTTGATGGCTTTTTCAACCCATTCAACAGTGTAGTTTTCACGCATAACCTTTGTACTTCTTGTACGAAGTCCTCCTGGATACATAGAATGACTATAGTAGAACTTCTTTGCATCCTGGTCACCACTGATCTTAATCTTGTCTGCATTGATTACGATTACATAATCTCCACAGTCAACGTGTGGTGTGTAGGCAGGCTTGTGCTTGCCTCTTAATAATGTTGCTACCTGAGTAGCTAGACGTCCTAATGTGCAGTCTGTTCCATCAACGATATACCACTGACGAACAACTTCACTTGGCTTTAACATAGTTGTTTGACGCATTTTTACTTTCCTCCATATGTAGTTTCCGGGGCTACATTGGCATGAAGTGCCATTTACCATTTTAGCCGTTGATACCCCGTAAGTCAATTAGATTATTTCGATTCTTCGACTGAATTTGATACAATTCTTCCACTTTTTGTATATATGAGAATTGGCGTGATATTTGCTTGCTTGTGTAAGCGTTCTTCAAGTTGTGGAAGAAGGATATTTGCTAGTGGGATGCCACGTTCTTCTTCAAGAATATGGATGCTAGCTTGCCCTTGGTTAATTTCATAATATCCCAACAATTCTTGACTATGCCTTGTAGTCATCGCATAGAATTGATGACTAGCATTCTCTTTAATTGCTTGTTCTAAATCAGGTAGTTCTTGGTTTGTACAGGAGGTATCATCCCCCTTTAAAAACTCACGAACCATTCCTGTTTCATGTAGTGCTAATGTTTTAAAGTAATCAACATATTCCAATGTCAATCCTTCAGCAGGACTGTTTTTGTGTGGGAAGCTTTTACGCTTCGCATCTAGAATCTCTTGGATATGTGATGGCTCGTACTTGTGCTTACCAACTTCAATTAACACAGAAGCCATCATACGAACCATGTAACGTAAGAATCCTTTCCCTACGAAGGCTAATGTAATCACACCATCCTCTTCCGTTAATGTAATGGAACTTACTGTTCTTACTTGATCTGGATATTCTTCTAGTGAACTGGAATTCAAGGATGTAAAATCATGTGTTCCAACAAGATAATGGATACCTTCCCTCATCTTTTCTACATCCAAATGAATTGGACATTGGAAAGCCGTATCCTTTGTAAATACATTGTATGGTCCATGATTGATACGATAGTTATACTGCTTGAAGCGTACATTATATCTTGCATGGAAACAAGCATCCTCTTCTTCTACCGACATGATATGAATATCATCTGGCAAGAAAGCATTGATTGCGCCCATCCATTTACGTGTTGGCATCTCCCGTTTTGTATCAAACATGAATACCTGTGCTCTTGCGTTTACCCCTGCATCTGTTCTACCAGAACCAATCACATTGACCTTTTCCTGTGTAATTCGTTCAATTACAGCCTCTAGGATTTCCTGAATAGAATTCCCCTTACGCTGTGATTGCCATCCGGAGTAATTTCTTCCAACATAAGATACGACACATTTATAGCGCATCATAGTAGAATCGCCAATCCAATCATCACGATTAGAGTTGTAAAGGCTCCGAGTAATAAGAAGTAATCACGCTTTTCCATCTTTAAGACTTTATAACGCGTACGCTTTTCTCCTGGTGCATAACCTCTAGCCTCCATAGCATTCGCAAGATCTTCTGCACGTTGTAAAGCAGATACAAATAGCGGGACAATCAGAGAAAGAATTGCCATGACTCTCTCCATCAGTTTCCTTCCTTCATATCAACACCACGCGATTGTTGTGCTTTCATACGTTGTGTTTCTTCAATTAAGTCTGGAATAAAACGTAGCGCAATACTAATTAACATCGCAATCTCATGTGCAGGCACATGGAATCTCTCTTTTAAAGGCATTAATAAATCTTCAATACCCAAAGTCATATCCAAAGGTTTGGTTGTGGCGGTTAGACAGGTTGTGATCATAATCATCAACATCAGTCGAATCGCGATATATAGTGTTTGAAATACTGCATCACTATAGATAACAAAACTACCGAGTGCTACTAATGGCTTTCCTGTCTTCATCACAAATGCATTGATGATTAATAAGAAGAATAACATCATTAACATCGGTTTCATTGATTTCCAAATAAAGCTAAAACTCAACTTTGAAATCAGGATTGTACTAGCAGCTACAATAAAGATAACTCCATATCCAATCCAGCCTGCTGGAATAAACACCGCTATTAACATCACCAACATCGCTATGATTTTTGCGCGTGGATCCATCTTATGCACTGGTGAATCTAATGGCAGATAACGTCCAAGTGTAAAATTACCCATGTTTCTTCACCTGCCTTACAATTTCTTTCGCAAGCGAATGAATATCGTTGATTTTATCTGGAATTTCAAATCCACTCTTACGTAAGCTATCTTTCATCTGAATGAATGCTGGCGGTAAGATATTCATACTGCGACAAAGTTCAGGGTTATCAAAAAACTTCTTCGTACTATCGTGGAAGCGAATCTTTCCATCTTCCACTACAACCACCTCATCACAATATTTATATACCTGTTCCATATCATGCGATACAATCAGCACCGTCTTGTTATATTTACGATTTAATGCATAAAACAGCTCCATCATCTGTACCGTACCAATTGGATCAAGTCCTGCCGTTGGCTCATCCAAGACAATGACCTTTGGATCCATTGCTAAGATACCCGCAATTGCCGTTCTTCTTTTTTGTCCACCAGATAATTCTAATGGGCTCTTTTCATAGTTTTCTACACCTAGCCCAACTAACTTGAGTGCATCTTTTGCCTTCTTAATCGCTTCTTCTTCCGTACATCCAAAGTTCTTTGGACCAAACGCAACATCCTTGAGCACAGTTTCCTCAAATAATTGATATTCCGGAAACTGGAAGACAAGACCTACATCCCCACGCAGAGATTTGAGTTTCTTTGGTGTCTCCTTTGCGCTAATCGTACGATCAAGAATATGAATTGTTCCTTCGGTTGGTAATAGTAATGCGTTTAAATGTTGAATCAATGTACTTTTACCAGACCCTGTCTGACCGATAATCGCTGTAATTTTATTTTTCTGTAATATTGAGGTTGATATCCTGTAAAGCATCGTATTGGTAAGGTGTACCGGTGCTAGAGCATATTTTTATGCTCGAATGTAATTGGCATAATTCTTCCACCAGTCCTTCCTGTGTAATATGTGATGAAACATGCAGACCACATGCCTGCAATTCCTCACTCAACTTTAAGCTAAAAGGGACATCGAGCTTCATCTTCTTTAACTTTTCTGGGTCTTTCAAAGACTTCTTTTTGGTGTTCCTGTGATTTGCCACATGACCACCATCCATCGCTAATGACATAATCACTTTTTGGCAACTTCATCAATGTCATGTGTGATGGAAGAATCGTTAATTTACTTTCACCGTGTAGTGCAGTAATTACACGTTTAATTTCATCTTTCCCTTGTGGATCTAACATGGATGTTGCTTCATCAAAGATGAGAATCTTTGGCTTCATCGCAAGAACACCCGCAATCGCAACACGCTGTTTCTGACCACCACTTAATCGTGTAGGTTCTTGGTTTCAGATACTTTGTCATGCCGACTAAAAGCTGCGTTTTTCTTCGATAATCTGGTCCATATCTTCTTGTGGAGACACAATGGTTTCAAGTCCAAAACGATATCATCTCTCACCGTGGAACCAATAAACTGGTTATCTGGGTTCTGGAAAACAATACCGATATTAGAACGAATCTTGTTTAAGTTTTCTACATTTAATTCCATGCCATCCACCATGATAGAACCAGAAGCCTTTTCTAAAAGACCCGCAATCAACTTTGCGATTGTGGATTTCCCACTACCATTGTGTCCGATAATTGTTGTATAGGTTCCTTCCTCAATCGAGAAAGAAACTTCATCAATTGTCTTCGCACTTTCATCATATGCAAAACTGAGATTTTTTACTTCAATAATCCCCATGTGCTCTTATCTCCTGTACTTCTTACGCGGCTTTTGTATCCTTACAAAGCGTGCATATTATATCATTCTTTTTTCACTTACACTCAAACTACAGACCTAAATCTCATTGTTTTTCTTCGAATTTCTTTACAATCGTATAAAAAGTTGAAGCTTTCACTCCAACTTTATACTTATGAAAAACGTGTTTAAACTACTTTTGAATGGAGTAGTTTTTGGTAACTGCCATTTAATACAGCTGCTTGATTTGCGACATTTAAGATATCGCTGATGATTTGCGCCATCCTCTACAAACAATTTCTTTGTGATTCCTCTTGAGAACACTCATAGCCTGCCGCTGTCATAATGTCCGCGAATGCTTCCAAAGTTCTTTTTCGCTATCGAATGATACGTAGTGATGAATCGTAACAAGTGTATCTGGTTCAAACATACCATTTTAAAGAAGCTGCTTTCTGTTAACAATTCTTCTACAAGTCAGGATTGAGACTGGATATACACCACACTTCCTGTACTTCAACTGAACGATCACTTGCGTCATAAGTAGGCTGTGCTACACCATCTCCATCTGAAAGAGTTATAAAACGCACTTCATTATCATCGTCTTCTTCTTTTATTTTCTGTTTCTTTCTGATCCTTTAAAAGTTTTTACTGCAACGACTGCACCAATTCCGACAGCCACCGCAAGAGCACCAAATAGTCTATTAAACATAGTTGTCTCCTCTCTGTCTCTCTATGCCATATTTTAGCACATCTCACTAAAATACCCTAACAGAAACCTCAGCGTTTTTGTTCTAAATAAGTCATGATACTAACCGCATTTGAGGCAGCACCTTTACGAATCTGATCTCCACAACACCAAAGACTAATACTATTTGCTCGACTTGTATCTTTACGAACACGACCCACGTAGACAATATCTTGATTCGATGTCTCAATCGGCGTAGGTACATGGTCTTCAATCAGTTGTACACCAGGGAAGTTTTTAATTGCTTGACGAATTGCATCTAATGAAACTTCTTGTTCTGTTTCACTGTCAAAGAAATGGAATGAGAACGATACACCGGTACACGTACACAAGTGCAGTTTACCTGCATATCCTCCGCATGCATGATCTTACGACCCTCATTATGCATCTTCGCTTCTTCTGTTGTATAACCATCCTCTAGATATGATCCAATCTGGGCAATACAGTTATACGCAATCTGTGCCGGGAAGACATTTGGGTGAACTTCTTCCCCTTTATCAAGTTCTATAATCTGCTGACGTAATTCACGCATCCCTTCAACACCTGCACCACTGACAGCTTGGAATGTTGTCGCATTTACATGTTGATTTTGGATAAGCGATGAATTGGCGCAATTGCCATCAACGCTATAATCGTAGAACAGTTTGGATTTGAAATAATGCCATGATGATGAAGCGCGTCATCCCCGTTAATCTCTGGAACCACTAACGGCACATCATCCTGTAAACGAAAAGCACTAGAATTATCAATCAGCACTGCATTTGCCTTTTGAATCAAAGGTAAATATTCCTTCGTTAATGCATTGGATACTGCACCCAATACATAATCCAATCCTTCAAAAGAATGCTCATCTACAACCTGTACCGTGATTCCTTCGCCATGAAACGATAATACACGTCCAGCCGATCTTGGGCTGGAAAATAAACGTAATTCATCTACCGCAAGGTTTTGTTCTTCGATGCATTCTAGCATTTGTCTTCCAACTGCGCCTGTCGCACCTAAAAATTCAATTTTCATGCATGTTCCCTCTCTTCTTGAATGAATCGTTCATAGATGCAGCGAATCGCATTGTGGAAGTCATGATTTGATACACCTACCACAACAGATAATTCATCTGCGCTCTGATTGATTACTTTAATATTGATCTTATGATCACCAAACTCACTTAATAACTGACCTGAAGCACCTGGTACTTGTTTCATACCTCTTCCAACAATGGCTACCATCGCTAAATCTTCTTCCAGCATCAGTTCATCCGGTTCTAATTCCTTCTTGATTTTTGCAAGAATCTCATACTTACATTGTTCGATTGCGCCCTTTTGTACAATGACCGTAAATGTATCAACCGTAATTGGTACACTCTCGATAGAAATATGGTACTCCTCAAAGATGAATAATAATCTTCGTAAAAAGCCAACTTCTGTAGAACTATGACTCTTTACAACTGTAAAGGAAGCGTAATCTCTTCGACCCGTAATACCTGTAACCGTTGAAGTGCCATTGGCTTTATCATACTCTTCACAATCATCTTGAATGAATGTGCCAGGATTCTCTGGATCATTTGTATTCAAGATATGAATTGGAATATTCTTTTCACGAACCGGGAAAATCGCATCATCATGAAGTACATTAGCACCCATATAGCTCATCCCACGTAGTTCACTATACGTAATTACTGGAATTTGTTGTGGGTTATCGATAATACGAGGATCAGCTACCAATATTCCAGACACATCAGTCCAGTTTTCATAAACTTCCGCATCAATGATATTTGCCAATATTGAACCAGTAATATCACTACCCCCACGACTCATCACTTTGATTTGTCCATTTGGCAAAGCCCCATAGAAACCAGGAATAACATACTTCTGATTCATATCCACTAGTTTATCTAGATTCTGTTTAATCTTCTCAAAGTCAAAATCTCCATTATACTTAAACGCAATTACATCTTTCGCATCTAAAAACTTTGCGCCTAAATATTCAGCCATGCATCTAGCAGTTAAATACTCCCCACGTGAAACAATGTAATCAACTGGCGCATGTGTATCCAACATCTCTTTGACACTTGCGAATTCTTTTTCTAAATCGATCTTTAACGCAAGTGAATCACGAGATACGTTGATATTTCTCTTTTACAAGATTAAAATTGTTTCGTAGGATACACCATAGTTAATATGTGCATGTAAAAAGATAAAAGTAAATCCGTCACTTTATAATCATCACGATTTTCTTTACCACACGCACTTACGACAATAAACTTACGATTTGTATTCGCATCCACAATGCGCTTTTACTTTTTCAAATTGTTCTTTACTAGCTACTGAGGAGCCACCAAATTTACCACAATCATGCATTACCTCCGCCACAAATACTGCACCATCTTCTAATTTTTCCAATCAAAAAGCCAGTTCTACAAACGACATTTTCTTTGTAATGCATGTATCTTCATCAATTCTTTTCTTCAATCATATCTTGGATATTATCAAGATTGATTGAACGAACATAGAATGAGGATACACGACTCGTATTGTCAACAGGAATACTCTCTTCTCTTAAGACTGCTATATCTTGTTTATAGAGTAAATCAATCAAATCCTGTACAACCGCATGTGCTGTTGGATAAGAACCTGCGCCTTGACCAACATAAGTCATCTTCCCAAGTGTTCTTGAATCACTTTCGATTGCGTTGAAGTTTGCCGGTATTGTCGCAAAAGGTTCTCTTTTGGAATAAAGGTTGGGATAACTGTAACACTAACACTATCATTAGACTTTTATACCAGTACCGATTAATTTGCACACATAATCATGCGTGCATGCATACACAATATCTCTTGCACTTATAGAACGAATCCCATAGATATCAATATCATGAACACTTGTAAGTACACCAAACCCCTTACAGCTTGATAGTACGACTTTGTACGCTGTATCCATGCCATCAATATCATCTGATGGATCAAATTCCGCATATCCACAGTCCTGTGCTTCCTTTAAGGCAACCGAAAACTCCGATCCCTCATCACTCATCTTACTTAAGATGTAGTTAGTGGTCCCATTAAAGATACCACGGAAGCTTTCAACATCATCGATACGTTTTGTCCGATCTAGATTACTCATCCATGGGATTCCACCACCACACGCAGCCTCATACTTCAAACTAACACCACGTGTACGTGCGGTTTCTAATAGTTCTCCCAAATGATTCACCAACATCTTCTTATTGCTTGTCACAACATGCTTTCCATTGAATAACGCTGCTTGAACATAACTAAATGCCGGCTCATCCCCACCAATACATTCCACTACTACATCAATATCAGGATCTTCCACAATGTCATGGATATCCACTGTCATGCGCTCATCCGTAATATCCTTTTCATAGCGAACCAATATCTTAGAAATCTCCAGTTGCGAGACTTCTTTCGTATTCTTTTCATCAATAATCTTTCTAACACCAGAACCTACAGTTCCATGTCCCAATAATCCAATTTTCATATGAACCTCTGTTTCTAAAAATAGATACACTTGTATTTAAAAACACAAACAGTGTATCATTTTTCTATATTTGAAACAAGAAGGAAGCCCTATGAAATATATTAGTACACGAAATAAAAGATAAAGTTGTATCATCCTCTGAAGCGATTATCCAAGGTCTCGCTGCTGATGGTGGTCTCTATACACCCCAATCACTTGATCAAAGGTTGATTTATCCTCTGCTCTAAAGATGAACTATCTCGAGTTAGCACAGTATATTCTATCTCTTTTTTTAAGTGACTTTAGCCACGAACAGATCCAACAATGTGTTCAAAATGCCTACCAAAACTCATTTGAAAACAACGAAGTAGCACCACTATGCAAATATCACGATGGTTGGCTAATGGAACTATGGCACGGTCCAACCAGCGCCTTTAAAGATGTAGCTTTAACACTACTACCGCATCTATTAACAGCCGCATACAAAAACCAGAATGAAAATGACCTCATCTCCATTCTCACTGCCACAAGTGGTGATACCGGCAAAGCCGCAATCAATGGGTTTGCGGATGTTAAAAACACTGCCATTACAGTACTTTATCCAGAAATCGGCGTATCTGATATCCAAAAGAGACAAATGCGAACATCACTAGGTAAAAATGTCGAAGTCATCGCAGTCAAAGGAAACTTTGATGATTGCCAACAGATTGTAAAAGAAGCGATGAAAAATCCAGTTGTACTAAACGCGTGCAAGCACATGAAACTATCTTCTGCTAACTCCATTAATATCGGTCGCTTACTCCCACAAATCGTCTATTATTTCGACTCCTACGCAAAACTTGTAAATCACGGTGATATTCAATTGGGAGATGTAGTTAACTTTGTTGTACCAAGTGGTAACTTCGGTAATATACTCGCTGGATTTCTTGCAAAACAACTAGGTTTACCAGTCAAGAAGTTAGTTTGTGCTTCAAATTCCAACAATGTACTAACAGAATTTATCCGTACAGGTTCCTACAACGCAAATAGAGCGTTTATTCCTACGATATCCCCATCGATGGATATCCTAGTATCTAGTAACCTAGAACGTTTATTATTTCTTCTTAGCAATCATAACGACGTACTGATCAATCAATATATGTCTTCCCTTAAAGAAGATGGACATTATACAATCTCTGATGAATTACGTCATGCATTACAAGAAAGCTTTACAGCGTATGATTGTTCAGAGGAAGAATGCAAGAAAGTGATTTACGATACCTTCAACAATGAACATATTCTCATCGATCCACATACAGCAGTCGCCGTACATGCATGTCATGCATATAAACAAGAATCAAATGATACTACACCATGTATTGTATTATCTACAGCGAGTGCATATAAATTTGCGAAAGATGTATATGCGGCCCTTACAGGAAAATCTTGCGACGATGAATTTGAAGCGATGTACGCTTTACATGACTACACATCCGTTGCAATTCCTAAAAATCTAGCCTGCTTAAAAAGATATGCCAATACGCTTTACAAAAGTCATTGAAAAAGAAGATGCACTAACCGCAATCGCAAAACGCTTGGAGGATTTACAACATGATCACAATTAAAACGCCTGCCACATCCGCAAATCTTGGCTCTGGCTTTGATTGCCTTGGCATTGCGCTAAAACTATATAACATTTTTCAAGTTGAAAGATATGATCATAACTTCCTAGAAAATATAGATGAAGAATACAACAATGATAACAATCTTTTCCTAAGGGCCTATCGCCTTGGCTGTGAGACGATTGGAAAAATACAGCCCGATTCATGTTATCTTTGATTGCCATATTCCAATTAGTCGAGGACTAGGGAAGTAGCGCTTCCTTTATCATTGGTGGACTTGTCGCTGCTAGTGTTTTACACAACAATATTCTCAGTGAAGCAGAAATCTATCGTTTAGCCTGCAGTATTGAAGGCCATCCCGATAATATTGCGCCATGCCTATATGGTGGACTTTGTGCAGGGCATGAAAAATCGATCAGAAACACTTCCTATCCCATAAACTTTCAATCCATAAAGATTGAAATATACCGCTCTTGTGCCAAATGTCGAGAGTAGCACAGAAGAAGCACGTGCCGCGTACCGAGATCATTACCCACGCGCGAAAGTCGCTACAGCTATTAGTAATGCGATACTCACATCGCAAGCACTTCAGGAGAAATCTCTCTCTACTTTCAGCCTCAACGCACGATATCATTCATGAACCTTATCGCAAAAATTAATTCCAAATTTTTGAGACAATCCAACAAATTGTAAAGGAAGATACTGATGGAATCTTACTCATCAGCGGCTCAGGTTCAACCTGCTTAAGTATTGCAAAGAAAGAATTAAGTACAGCAGCACGTTTAAAGATTGCCTCACTTCCGCATCATTGGCAGTGTCTACAGTTGGATGTTGCCCTATCATGGTACAGAAAATAGAAAGGTAAGCACATGCAAAACTCCGATTACCTAATCGTTCATAAAAAAGATTTTGCCAGAATACTTCAACCAAGTCATTCAAGCAAGATCTCTACTTGAAAATCACGAAGTTGAAACCGTGACAGAAGCCGTCAAAAAAGTAGGTATTTCCAGAAATACCTACTATCGTTATAAAGACTATCTATTTGAGATTTCAGATAACGCCACTTCACGTACAATGACAATCTCTCTTCTTTTAAAAGATGAAAGCGGTGCATTAACAGCGAGTACTACAAACATTGAGTAAAAGCACAAGCAAGTGTTTTAACGATTTCTCAAGCAATTCCAGTTGGAGGATACGCAACGGTACTAATCAGTTTAGATATCTCCAAGATGGAAAATACGCCAGATAATTTATTAAAACAATTACTAAAACATTCTTGTGTACGTAAGCACAGCTAGAAGCAATCGCATGATAAAAGAGCCAAAGCGGCTCTTTTCTATTTGTTTACTTTTGAACGCTTCCTTGCTTAGCAACTGCAGCCATCTTAGCTTCAATCGCAGCCTGGTCACCTAAGTATTCCTTAGAGATGAACTTTCCATTGTCGTCAAATGTATAAACGAGTGGAACACCTGTAGGAATATTTACACCGATAATTTCTTCATCTGTTAAGTTTTCGAAATACTTAACAAGAGCACGTAAGCTGTTACCGTGAGCAGCGATGATGACACGCTTACCAGCCTTCATCTGAGGTAAGATTTCCTGCTCATAGTAAGGAACTGCACGAGCGATTGTATCCTTTAAAGATTCAGCTAATGGAGTTCATCCTTATTTTCATTACGGTAAGCTTCCTGTAATGCTGGATTTCTATCATCTGTTGGATCTAAAGCAGGTGGCTGAACATCAAATGATCTTCTCCAGATCTTAACCTTCTCTTCACCATACTTCTCAGCTGTTTCAGCCTTATTTAAGCCCTGTAAAGCACCGTAGTGTCTTTCATTGAGCTTCCAAGTCTTTGTAACTGGTAACCATTCACGGTCCATTTCAGATAAACAAAGTTTAATGTGGATTGCACGCTTCAAATATGATGTATAGCAAAGATCAAAGTCGAATCCTGCTTCCTTTAAAGCACGTCCACCAGCCTTAGCTTCTTCTACACCCTTCTCAGAAAGTTCAACGTCTGTCCAACCTGTGAAAAGGTTGAGCTATTCCATTCACTTTCACCATGTCTAATTAAAACAAGTTTCATTTTAAGCCTCCTTCGCTTTTTAACAAATCAATCGTATCACATGACTTTATGATGTCAAACGAAAATATTCACATCTGCTTATGCTTTTTTTCGCTGATGTTTAAAGAATTTATTATTTCCTGGAAATGTTAGGAAACGATATGCATTGAGATACCAGTAACCGCATGAAATGAGGTAGAGATTTCTGTCAAACTCGCCGTACAACTACCCTGCATCATTTCACGATTTCCACCACCCTTAGCGTGAATAGCCGCGTTAAATTCAGCACGAATCGATAGTAAGTCAATCGTACGACTCATGATGACATAAGAATATCCCACTTCCGTCTTCGCAATTACCATGACGGTAGAAATTCCCTTCTCCATGCAACGATTGCAGAAGGCACGCATTCCTCCAGAATCCGCAAGGACAGAAGAATATAGAACCGCATCATGTGTAGGAATTTTATCTACGTCCTTCATCATCATTTCCATTAAAACAGAACGATATGATTTCTGTACATCTAAATAGCGCTGTTGAAGATGACTTACAGCCACCGATATCTCTGGTGAGCAGCAGACAACATTTTGAAATCATAGCGTTTTCTTGCTGGATACGACCAAGATAGATAAACGCTCTTCTTCCACTCAACAAGAAGACTCTTGTTTTATTTCGTAACTTTTCAAAGCCAATCACCTTACAGATTCCAATTTCACCCGTATTTTTACATGCATACCGCAACATGCACACATGTCATATCCAGCAACGTAAATAATCCGTGTAGTACCTTCTATCACAATCTTCGAACGATACTCATACTTCGCTGTTTCATGTGGAGAACAGAAAATTTCTTGCACAGAAAGATTTGTCCAAATTGCTTGATTTACCCGTCTTTCAACTTCTTCAATATTCGCTTCTGTCAATTCTCCATTAAAATCAGCACAGATATATTCACCCATATGAAAAACCAATATTAGAATATCCATATAACTGTTTAACAACACCAGAAAAGATATGTTCTCCAGTATGATTCTGCATTAAGTCAAAGCGATACTCCCAATCAATCTTACAGTGAACCTTGCCTCCTACCGGAAGAAAATCTTTTGTGATATGTACAATCCCTTCTTTTTTTCGTTGTACATCGATTACTTCGATACCTTGGATTGTACCTTTATCACAAGGTTGTCCACCACCTTCCGGATAAAAGATTGTATCTTTTAAAAATAACTATAACCACCCTTGCATGCATGACAACTCAAAACAACTGTATCCAATTCATTTGCGTAAGGATGATGATAATAATATTCTTGAAATTCAGCCATTTATTTCACCATCTCTTTATATAAAACATCTACAGCTTCCCGGTCCGCAATTCCATAGGAGAAAGCAGTCGCCGATCCCATCGCAACTGACTTTTCAAGTGCTGTTTGATCATCTTCTCCATTTAACTTACTGGTTAAAAACGCAGCCACCATAGAGTCTCCAGCACCTACAGAATTAATAACATTTCCATTTGGCGCATGGCAGCGATATACCTTGCGATTCACCAGAAGTGCACCTTGATTCCCTAATGAAACAAGTACATTTTGTGCACCCATTGAAACTAACTTGCATGCATATTCTTCCATTTGATTCTCTAAAACAGTTTCAGAAAATATCTCTGACAATTCCTGTTGATTTGGTTTGATTAAATATGGATGATGCGGAAGTACTGTCTTTAATACACTACCTCCAGCATCTACGATAATCCGTATCTTTCTTCCTTGTAGAAACTTCATTACATCCGCATAAAAATTCTCTTCAACACCAGATGCCATACTACCAGAAAGGATGAGTACATCGCCATCTGTGAGATGTTCCAACTTTACATATAGTTTTTCAATATCTTCTTTTTCCACCGCTGGTCCACTGGCGTTAATTTCTGTTTCTATTTCATGTTTCATCTTGATGTTGATACGTGATTCTCCATGATCTAACTTAATGAACTCTGGAATAAGTCCATGACTACTCACACGACGTTCAATCTCATCCCCAGTAAAACCAGCCACATATCCAAGTGGTGTACTAATTCTTCCTAGATGTTTCAAGGCGATGGATACATTAATTCCCTTTCCACCAACATCAATCTGCTCAAAGATAGAACGATTAAGTTTTCCTTCTTCAAATGTTTCTAATTGCACAATATAATCCAGTGAAGGATTCATCGTTACTGTATAAATCATACAAACACCTCTTATCAGTATTATAAATGAGGTCCACATTGAGTGAACCTGATCATTTGTTTAGATAATGAAGAACTTCAAGATGAATAATCCTGTAAGAATATACATCAAGAGGGAAATTTCCTTTTGCCTTACCTGTAATCACATGAATGAATGTGTAAGAGATAAAACCAAATGCAATACCTTCAGAAATTGAATATGCAAAGCCCATCATTGTAATGCATACAAAGCATGGGAATGCCTTTGTGATATCGTTCCATTCGATATTAACAACCTGCTGCATCATCAAGAAACCAACAACGATCAATGCAGGTGCTGTCGCAAAGGAAGGAATTGTTAAGAATAACGGAGATAAGAATAAAGCAGCTAAGAACAAGATACCTGTTGTAACACTTGTTAAACCTGTTCTACCACCTTCCGTAATACCAGAAGAAGATTCAACGAATGTTGTGATTGTGGATGTACCCAAGATAGCACCTACTGTTGTACCAACAGCATCAGCTAATAGCACACCCTTAATTCTTGGTAGTTTTCCATCCTTGTCTAACATATTTGCCTTAGAAGCACATCCAATAACTGTTCCAAGAGTATCGAAGATATCTACAAATAAGAATGCAAATACTACTACAATGAAGTTTGCTAGGTGACTTGCCACAAATGCAAAGTCAAATTGGAAGAATGTAGGAGCGATAGAATTTGGCATTGAGAAGAACGCTGTTGGGATTAATGAATAGTAACCCAATTCTGGATTCGGTACATAGATACCTACTAATTGGCAGATAATGCCTAATACCCAAGTTAGTAAGATACCCCATAACATATATCCCTTAACACCCTTGATTAACATTATCACAATCGATATAACACCAATCATACACAAGATAACACCTACACCCTGTGATGAGAATGTTCCATTCGCAATACCATTTGTGAATGAATATAAACTAACGAGTGTTGCGCCATCAACGATGATATGTGCATTTTGTACACCGATGAATGCGATGAAGAAACCAATACCTACAGATACTGCTACCTTTAACTGTACTGGAATTGCATTGAAGATTGCTTCACGAACACTGGTAAGTGACATGATGATGAAGATAATACCTTCCACAAGTACTGCTGTTAACGCAACCTGCCAAGGATAACCCATAACACCACACACTGTGTATGCGAAGTAAGCATTCAAACCTAAACCAGCAGATAATGCAAATGGCATATTTGAGAACGCAGCCATGCAGAAACATGCAATTGCGGATGCGACTGCAGTCGCTGTCAAGATAGAACCTGCATCCATACCAGAAACACTTAAGATGGATGGATTGAGCGCAAGGATATAAACCATTGTAATAAATGTTGTAACACCTGCGATCAATTCTGTTTTAACTGTTGTGCCGTTTTCCTTTAAATGAAATAACTTTTCTAACATAAATATCCCCCTTGTTTTTTCACACATCGCTGCCCTTAAAAATAAAAATCCTGCCAAGAATCATCTCAACAGGAAGTCACTAAAAAGAATAGAGACAACCGTAGTCCCGCTATTAAGGTAGCAGGGTAGAGACACTTCCGCCAATTCGAAAGCATATACGATATGTGGCACATAGGTATTATATGAAATAAACAAGACGATTACAAAGGGTATGTTGTTAAAAACAATTTTTCCAACATTTTATACAAAATGTATATATTCCTAGAATGAAAAGCACTATCATCAAAAAAACTTAAAAATATGTATCCTTATCAATAAAAATAATGGGATAATAACATGCGTTTGGAGGTTTTTCTATGAAGCACATGCGTCAGTTTTTAATTATCTTATTCTTTACATGTATCGGTGAAGTCCTGCATGAATTTATACCATTACCAATCCTTCCTCTATCTATGGTCTTGTTTTATTATTCATCGCACTCAACCATGGTATCTTTAAAATCAATGAAGTACATGATACAGCTGATTTCTTGATTGATATTATGCCTATTATGTTTATACCAGCAGCCGTTGGTTTAATCCAATCTACCACATCAATCAAACCAATTTTAATCCAATCCATCATTATCATGATGATTTCTACATTTGTTGTTATGGTTATCACTGGCAAAGTATCTATGTTATTACGCAAGGAGAATTCTGATCATGAATAATGTGATGTTAAATAGTGCAACGATGGGTGTTGTCATCTCATTGATGGGCTTCTTTGTTGGACTCTTATGCCGTGAAAAATTCAAGTTACCAATCTTTAATCCATTACTCATTGCGATTATTTTTACAATCGGTTTTGTCGAGATTTTTCCATGTTGATTACGATTCCTACTACTCTTCCGCAAAATATCTCAGTTGGCTATTAACACCAGCGACAGTTGCGTTAGCTGTACCTCTTTACAAGGAAGTTGAAAGACTAAAATCCAATTGGAAAATGATTACAATCTCTATCGCATGCGGCTGTGCTAGCAGTGTAACAACAGTACTGATCCTTGCTTTATTATTTCGTTTCAACCACGAACAATACGTTACCTTCTTACCAAAATCAATTACTACTGCAATCGGTATGGGTATTGCAGAAGAACTAGGTGGTATCGTACCAGTAACAGTTGCAGTTATCATCGTAACAGGGTATCTTTGGCTGCAATCATCGCAGATATCGTATTCAAGGTTTTCCATATCACCGACCCAATTGCCCAAAGGCTTAGCCCTTGGAGCCGAGTGCTCACGCAATCGGCACATCCAAGGCAATCGAACTCGGTGACTTACAGGGTGCTATGGCAGGGTCTTGCTATTTGTACATCTGGTATTATTACCGTTGTTCTAGCAACCGTCTTTGCACATATCATGTAAACTTCAAAAAGAAGCGTATTGCTTCTTTTTGTGCTAAAAACGACTACCTACATTGATAGTCGTTTGTGTCATTAGTCTTCTACGTATGGTAATAAAGCCATTTGACGAGCACGCTTGATAGCGATTGCTAACATTCTCTGGTACTTCGCACGAGTTCCTGTAACGCGACGATGGAGTAATCTTTCCATTTGCGCTAACAATTTCTTCAAAGAGCTCTACATCCTTATAATCGATATAAGTGATGTTGTTTTTATAAAAGTAGCAGACCTTTCTGCGGCCCATTCTTTGTTTTCTGAATGCCATTGTCTGTTCTCCTTTTATTTAGAATGGCAGGGTCATCGCTGGAAATATCCATTCCGATTCCTGCGCCGAAGTCATCACTCACAAAATCATCATTTGTAGATGGTTTTGGTTGTGAATCTGACTGTTGATAACTGTTGTCTTGATAACCACTGTTCTGTGCTCTGTTCTGTGATTGACTCTTAGATTCAAAGTAAGTTTACAGTATCACAAACGATTTCTGTAACATAAACCTTCTGTCCATCACGATCATAGTTACGTGTTTGGATTCTTCCTTCAACACCCACTAACGCGCCCTTACGTGCATATGAGCCTAAGAAATCGGCAGCTTGTCGCCAAGCGACACAACTGATGAAGTCTGCAGACTGTTGATTGTTTCCATCCTGTCCACGAGCCATACGACGATCACATGCGACTGTAAATGTCGCAACGGATAAAGCCACTAGCTGTCTTACGAACTTCCCACATCTCGTGTTAGTCTACCAACCAAAACAACGCGGTTAATCATTACTTAGCTCCCTTAGCCGGAGCTTCGTCACGGGTAATCATGAAACGAACAACATTTGCGTTGATTCCCATCAAACGATCGAATTCCTTAACTGCAGGCATTATCTGCTTCAAATGCTGTTACTACATAGTAACCCTTCTTCATGTCATCAATGTGATATGCGAATTCACGCATGCCCCATTCATCTGTCTTTGCAATCTTACCACCATTGTCAGTGATGATCTTGCTGAGAGTCTCGATTAATTCAGCTCTCTTCTCTGTTTCAACAGATTCATTGATGATGTACATGACTTCATACTTCTTCATTCCGTACACCTCCTTCTGGTCTAACGGCCATTTCTGGCAAGGAGCGGGAGTAACCCACTCGCCACAATATAGTACCAGTTCCCCTAACAAAAGTAAAGAAAAATCACCTCTATCTTTCTGATAAAAAGTGATTCTACTCGCTATTTATGCAGATACTGGCATTCTCTCATCGCCTGCTTCACTGTGTAGGTCCATGGTTACACCATTTACCTTATACTTCTTTAACACAAACATTGTGACAGTAGCCGCAACACCTTCAATTGGTGCTAACTTTTCACCGACGAAGTCAGCGACCTCGCGCATTGTCTTTCCATTAACATTTACCAAGAACTCAGAATTACCACTCATGAGGAATAGACTGCTCACTTCTGGAAAGTGTGCAATTCTTTCCGCAATCTTATCGTAGCCACTACCACGTTCTGGTTTTGCGCTAACGCCAATCATCGCATCCACATGGTCGATATTTGCCTTGTCCCAATTCACCATTGTATGGTAACCACAGATAATCTTATTCTCTTCTAGTTCTTTCTTTGCGTTGTTAACAGACTCTTCTGTTTCACCAAGAATATCTGCTAAGTCTGTAATACTTGCACGTGGATTTTTGTACAAGTAAGTCAATTAACTTTAGATTGTCCATCTTATTTTTTTCTCCTTTGTGATCCTTTTATAAACTGTGCAATACGTCTCATCGCTTCTTGCAAGTGTTCAATACTATACGCATAACTAATTCTCGCAAAACCCTGTCCACTTTCCCCAAACGCAGTACCTGGAATAATTGCGACATGTTGTTCATTCAATAACTTCTCACAGAACTCATCACTCGTCATACCAAGACTAGAAATATTCGGGAAGACATAGAACGCGCCCTTTGGTTCAAATGTTTCTAATCCCATTTCATTAAGCTTACGTACACAATACTGACGACGCATATCATATTGTTTACGCATCTCTTCAACATCCCTATCACAATCACGTAGGGCTGTAATTGCCGCGTATTGACTCACGGTAGGTGCTGCCATAACACAGTTTTGATGCACCTTTAACATCACATTGATTAGTTCTCTTGGTGCTAGTACATATCCCAAACGCCAACCTGTCATAGAGAAGGTCTTAGAGAAACCATTCAGTACAATTGTTCTTTCCTTCATTCCTGGAATCGATGCGAAGGAAGTAAACTTTTCATCACCATAAATAAGTTCAGAATAAATTTCATCAGAGATGACAAGAATATTAGTATCACGTAATACTTCTGCGATTTCTTCCATCTCTTTATAAGATAAAATCGCTCCTGTTGGATTATTTGGATATGATAATAAAATTGCCTTTGTCTTATCAGTAATGGCAGCCTTGATATCTGCTGCTTGAATTCTAAAACCATTTTCAACCTTAGCCCTTACATACTTTACTTTCGCACCCGCAAAAGTAGCTGTTGGTTGATACGTAACGTATCCAGGATCTGGCAAGATGATTTCATCTCCATCTTCCACAATGGTACGGAATACGAGGTCAATTCCTTCACTTGCGCCTACTGTCGCAATCATCTGATCAATATCGTAATCCAGATTATATTTACGAAGTAGATATTCACGAATCGCAAGACGTAACTCCTTTAAGCCTGCATTCGTCGTATATTGTGTCTTTCCTAGTTCAATTGTATGAATCGCCGCATCACGTATATCCCATGGTGTCTTGAAATCAGGCTCACCAACACTAAGTGAAATGCAATCAGGTATTTCCGCAACCAAATCGAAGAATTTACGAATTCCCGATGGTTTCATATTTACTGCTCTTTGTGCTACTAACTTTGTATAATCCATAGTCTGTACCTCGTACGTCCCCTCTATTATACTCGAACTGTAAAAATGCTCCCTATGCAGGGAACATTTTTTACAGTAAATTTCATGACATTCAAAACTTAATATGTATCTGAATGCTTATGCAAAATATCTTGGATAAAACCATCCACTTCTCCTCTATCAGCGATAACGCTGATAGACAATGACTTCTCTAACTTTTTCTCACAAAATCCATAAAAGAATGGATTCTTGATTTTCATCGTTAACTTCGAAGAGTGGAATAGGCATTTACGCACTTTGATTTCTTCAATATCTTCAAGTTTAAACCCAAAATGCAATACACTATGTCCTCTACTTCCGTAAGTATAGTATTTTAAAGAGTTGTTTTTATCAATTTCTAATTTCACTGCATTCAGATAGAAATAACAAACTAATAAACAAAAGAAGTAGTGGTATACAAACAAGCGCAATAACAATAATCATCCTGCCTGATTCATCCGTTCCTTCATGAATCAAATTTTTTTAATATCCACATCACAATCGAGAGAACGATATAATCGTCACAAAGGCTATCCAATTTAGTATCGTCTTATGTGGATATGTCAAAATCAGTTTTTGGTTCATCTTGTACAATATCTGTTTTCATAATTTACTCTGATTTTTAATTCAAAGAGAATATCACGAAGTTCAGCTGCTCTTTCAAAGTTTGAGACTTGCGGCTGCCTCACGCATTTCAACTTCCATATCTGCGATGAGTTTTTGCCTTATCTTTCTGAGAGAGTTTTGCTTTCTTCTGCATGTATTTTCGCAGCCATTTCCTTAGTCTCTTTCCCACGAATCGCCTCTTCAACATTCTTCTTAACCGTTGTAGGTATTATGCCATGTTCTGCATTGTACGCTTCCTGAATCTTACGACGACGTTCTGTTTCATTGATTGCATAACGCATGGAATCTGTCATGACATCTGCGTACATGTAGACTTCACCATTCGCATTACGGGCAGCACGTCCAATTGTCTGAATTAAAGAACGATGACTACGTAAGAAACCTTCCTTGTCCGCATCTAAGATACATACCAAGGATACTTCAGGAATATCCAAACCTTCACGCAACAAGTTAATACCGACAATCGCATCAACCTTTCCTAAACGTAAATCACGAATGACTTCGGTACGTTCCAAGGTCTTTGTCTCATGGTGTAAATGTGCGATCTTATACCCACGTTCTTTCAGATACGCAGTAAGATCTTCTGCCATACGCACAGTTAATGTTGTAATTAACACACGTTCATTGCGTTTAAGTCTTGCATCAAGCGCTTCACAGATATCATCAATCTGTCCCTTGGTTGGCTTGACTGTAATCTTTGGATCCAGTAATCCGGTCGGACGAATAATCTGTTCCGTTACATGATGATCCACAGCTTCTAATTCAAAGTCACCAGGTGTTGCAGAACAGTATATAACTTGGTTCATCATCGACTGGAATTCATCGAACTTCATTGGACGATTTTCTAGTGCAGATGGTAAACGGAAACCATATTCCACTAAGACTTCCTTGCGTTGACGATCACCATTGTACATACCTCTTACCTGCGGTAAGGATACATGTGATTCATCCACAAACAACAAGAAATCCTTAGGGAAGTAATCAAAGAGATTCCATGGACGCTGCCCTACTTTTCTACCATCGATATGCATAGAATAGTTTTCAATTCCAGAACAGTATCCATTTTTCTCTTAATGCCTCTAAATCAAAGCGTGTACGCTGTTCTAAGCGCTCTGCTTCGAGTGGTTTGCCTTTCTTACGGAAATACTCTAAACGATCTTCAAGTTCTGCTTCAATCGCATCACACGCTCTTAACATCGTCTCCTTTGAGCGCGCATAACCACTCGCTGGGAAGATGTTATAAAACTGGTATGCATTCATGGTCTTCCTGTTAAAGGATCAATCTCTGTAATACGTTCTATCTCATCTCCAAACATTTCAATACGAATATTGAATTCATTTGTATAAGATGGTGTTAAATCAATAATGTCTCCACGTACACGTATCGTACCTCTTGTTTGATCAACGTCGTTACGTGAGTACTGTAGTTCAATCAAACGGCGCATCAAATCATTACGGTCAATGCTTTCTCCTACACGTATCGTATAGAACATGTTCTTATACTCAATAGGATCACTAGCCGCATAGATACATGCAACAGATGCGACAACGATTGTATCTCTTCTTTCCAGAAGAGAGTTCAAAGTAGACTCACGGAACATATCTAGTTCTTCATTGATTGCAGCTGTCTTCTCAATATACATATCACTCTTAGGCATATATGCCTCAGGTTGATAATAATCGAAGTTTGATACAAAGAACTCTACACGATTGTGTGGGAACAGTTCTTTAAACTCAGAATATAACTGTCCTGCCAATGTCTTATTGTGCGAAAACACCAACGTTGGTCGATTCATCTGTGCAATGATATTCGCCATGGTAAATGTCTTACCAGTACCAGTAGCACCCTCTAGAACCTGTTCCTTCTTACCTGCATGCAAGCCTTCCATAGCTCCGCTATCGCCTTCGGTTGATCTCCCGTAGGCTTAAAAGGTGATACAAGTTCAAACTTACGATCATCCATTTAAAACTTCCTGTGCTTTCTGTAGTTGAACATCATGTGTCTTTGTTGTATTCCAATCTAGTACCACTGCACTATAGAGCGTACTAAATGTTTCTTTATCTAATACACCACCTGCTGTAATACCTTTGTCTGTCTCAAACTGACGTAATGCCGCTTCTGTTTGAGAAGAGAAATAACCATCGGTACGACCAACGTTATACCCTAGATAATCCAAACATAGTTGGGCGAATTTCACCGGTTCACCAACACTATCATAAGCGTAGCGATCCGTATCATTCATCTTTGGTAAAGAAGTATACATCACTTCATGTAACTTTACTTCTACATCTGGTGTAATACCAACACCATTAACCCAAACATCGTTCGGGGAAGTCCATTTTGAAGTTGTATATTTAAGTGCGGAACCATCTTTGAAGACACGTGATACCTGTACTGTACCCTTACCGTAGGTTGTTACACCAAGTACTGTTACATCTTGATGTTGTTCCTTGAGTGCCATTGTGAGTACTTCCGATGCGCTCGCTGTATTCTTATTTACTAAGATGGCAATCTTCTTGATGTTGTCATACATACCATCTGTTGTACGGATTTCTTCTGTCGTACCATCCGCATACGCTTCATCATCGCAAGCGTATCCTTTGGCAAGAAATATGATGCAATACCTTGTAATGCGGTTAGATATCCACCACCGTTATCACGTAAGTCAATCACGATATTTGATACATTTGCATTCTTGAAATCATCTAGGTATGCCTTTACTTCATTAGTTGTATTTTCACCAAACTGATAAATCTGTAAGTAACCTGTATTATCACTTAGAATCTCTCCAAACGCAGTCGCACTGACAGCTGCACGAGTAATTGTTATCTCAAGAGGTTGTTCCTGACGGATGAATTCAATCGTTACATCCGTACCACTATCACCCTGTACTAGATTCTTGATTTTCTTCTGTTGTCTTACCAGTGAGTGATTCACCATTGACCTTATTCATGATATCTCCAGCTTTTTACACCTGCTTTATCCGCTGGTGAATTACGGAAGACACGCTCGATAATGTTGATTCCATTGGCCTGTAAGAACTGTACACCAATCCCTACATAATTACGGTTGATAGAGTCTGTAAACTGCTTCATCTCATCAGCCGTCATATATTCTGTATGCTTATCAACATCATTGGTTGTAATACCCTTTAGAGCTTGGTCTGTTAATTTCATATCAATATTTTCTACTTGATCTGCAAAAAACCAATCATTCTCCATCACCTGTAAAACACCATTGATTTTCTCATCAGAATTCAAAGGAAGATTATTCACCACATTCTTACGCGCAGGTGCAGTGAAGACAATGGCAGTACTGAGCCAAAGCAACCAACCACCTACTAAAGGCAACTACGACAAACGCTACCATAAGGATACGTAGACGTTTTACTTTCTTCTGTTCTTGTTTTAAAGCCACTTCTTCTGGCCATAAATGACGACGGAAAGGAATACTATATACTTTTTCATCGTTCTGTAATTCTTCTTTGTTTTCGTCCATTTTACTGCCTCTATCTTTCTAAAAAGAGTCTCTATTTTAGAAGAGACTCTTAAATGCTATTTTAATAACCAAATACTTCTTCAGGTTGGATACGGCATGGAGCACCGACGCCATCACTACAACGTCTTCCATACAAGCCATATCTTCCACCAGTCCAACCTGCACCAAAGCTGACGTCACCATTCCAGTTAGCAGCGTAGTACGCAAATCCAGACGCATCTCCTAAGTAGAAGATTTCCACGTGACAGTGTGGTCCAGTCGTATTACCAGAGGAGCCTACCTGTCCAATCACATCACCTGCATTTACAATCGTACCAGTCGCAGCTGGTGTATTTAATGTCATGTGGAAGTAATCCACACCATACAAACTACCATTGACTGTTACAAGCAAGATAACCTGGTTACCAGAATAGGAAGCACCACCAAATTGATATCCACAACTATCACCTAGATAACCAACTGTTGGACATCCATTAACACCTCTTAGTACAACACCATTGGCAACTGCACGAATTGTCGCACCATAACCAGCTGCAGCATCATATCCCAAGTGGATACTTCCATCTGGATAAGACCAAGTACCAGCACTACGCCAACCACCATCTACTGGATAAGTCCAACCATTTGTTGTAGGAATCGCTTCAATTTGAGCAGTGATACCTGACATCAACGCATTGTTTTGTGCAATATCCGAGTTCTTCGTTTCGATTGAACCACGAAGTGCAGCCGCCGTCTTCTGCGCTGCCTCTTGGGCAATTTGCACATAAGTTTGTAAAGTAATGAGTTCTTTCTGCTGGTCTTGTTTTTCCTTCTTTTGAATCTCTAGTTCATTCTTCGCAACAACAAGCTCTTCTTTTTGTTTGTTTAACGTTGCGATAATCTGAACAAGTTCATTCAAAGTCTTCTTATCGTATTGAGAAATTGTACTTAAACCATTCGCAATACGAATAAAGTCTGTGAAGTTATTCGCACCCATCAAAATATCAATATATTGATTTGTACGCATGGTAGGTTGATTCAATACCATACGTGTCTTTACTTTATCTTGTAGTTTATCTGCAGTCTTTTGATTTTGGTCAATCTCAGCCTGCTTAGAATCGATTTCCTTCTGCTTTGCGTCAATTTCAGCTTCTTTTTGTGTAATTTCAGCTTGTTTTGTATCAATCTGAGTCTGATACTCCGAAATCTTCGCTGCATATTTTGAGATATTGGCTTCCATATCAGCCTTTTGAGCCTTCCAGGCTGCAATCTGTTGACTCATCTCTGCATTCTGAGACTCTAAGTAAGCCTTATACGCCTCACATGCACTAGCGTCATCCTTGCCGTAGTTTGTACAACGATTTAACCAATATTCCGAGTTGGAATAATCTTCATCCGCAATAACAGTACTCGATTGATTTCCAACCATAATCACAGCCATCAACAGGCATAAACATATCTTCGTTAATTTTTTCATCGCTTATCCCTCAAATACTTCGTTACGGAGAGCCAGCTTCCGAAAAGACCAACAAGAATACCAACTAATAATAAGATACCTGAAACATAGTACAAGAATGGGAATGCCTTCTCTAAACGAAACATATTAGAAATCAACACACCAGAAGTCTTGTCAAAGATCACAATGTAACCCCAAATCGTTAGACCAATTGGAATAATTGCGCCGAGAATTCCTGTAATAATGCCCTCCCAAAGGAAAGGAGCACGGATAAATCCATTTGTCGCACCTACATGTTTCATGATCGTAATTTCATCCTTACGAGCATAAATGGTAAGTTTGATTGTATTTTGAATTAAGAAGATTGCAAGTAGTGTCAAAGCAGCTACTAAGATTCCACCAAAACGACGAATGGATGACATTGCATCCACCATGTTCAAAGTACTTTGACCACCATAGTTGACACTATCAACTCCACTAATCTGACCAATCTTCTTAGCGATATCTTCAAGATTTGCGCCATTCTTTGTTTCTACGTAGTAGGCGTCATGCATAGGGTTATCTGCCTTAAATGGTTCAAACACCGCTCTTGTACGCTCATCTTCAAAACTGTTGATGTAATATTTTAACTCATCATCTTTCGACGAATATGTTACCTTTTCTACTCCGTCGATTGCAGAGATTGCCTTCTCAATCTGTTTTAGACTTGATGAAGACTCCGCATCATACGAAACCATTACAGAAATTTCAACAGAAGACTCTACAGAACGAGTAAATTGTTCTAAGTGATAACTCAATACCAAGAACAAACTAATAATCATTAATGTTACTGTAACCGCAATTGCACTTGAAAGAGACATTGCCCAGTGTCTACCAACACCACGAATACCTTCACGAATTGGTCTAATCATGACGAACATAACCTCCTTCGGAACGGTCAGCCACAATGTGTCCTTGTTCCAAAACAATCGTACGCTTACGATACTTATTTACAAGCGTAATATCATGGGTAACCATCACAACGGTTGTACCATAACGCTGATTGATTTCCTGTAGTAAGTCCATAATCTCATCAGATTTTGCTGGGTCCAAGTTACCAGTAGGCTCGTCCGCAATCAAAACCTTAGGACGGTTGGCAATCGCACGTGCAATCGCTACACGCTGCTGTTGTCCACCAGATAATTCCTTTGGAAAAAGAATTGCCCTTTTCAGTTAAACCCACGACTTTCATCACTTCGATTGTGCGCTTGCGAATCTGTGCCTTTTTCATACCAATTACTTCTAAGGCATACGCAATATTTTCAAATACGGTTAAATGTGGCAACAATTTATAATCCTGGAATACAACACCGATATTACGGCGATAGATAGGAATCTGACGTTTAGACAATTCACCAACATCAATACCAACAACTTTTTACGTTGCCTTTTGTACATTTTCCTCCGCATCCATCAACTTAATTAAAAGTAGATTTACCAGAGCCAGTTGGACCAATAACGTAAACAAATTCGCCCTGATCAACTGATAAATTTATATCATACAGTGCATTCGTACCATTTTTATATCGTTTTGTAAACATGGTTGCATTGAATCATAAGGGTACCTCCTTACTCGTGAAATCCTACCAATAATTTTTATCACATTCTGTTAAATATTGGATGAAGCGTAGGTGAAACCTTCACCATGCATATCAGACGCATCATTTGTAATCACAAATGCTTTTTGGATCAATTCGATTAATTAATGAAATTAAACTTGCATATTGACGTGTCGACACAACAACAATACAACATTCTTAGCTTCACTGTTGAATCCACCACGACCATCTAAAAATCGTAACACCACGATTGAGTTCCTGATAAATTCCATCACGTAACTCTTCCCAATGATTGGAAATAATATGTACAGACTTGGCATTGGCATCTTGTCCAGCACTCAACACCTTTCCAATCGCAAAGCCAGACGCAAACACGGACACTAGACCAAGCAGTGCAGAGTTAATGCCATACGCCGCAATACCTAATCCAACCGTTAAAGTATCAATAATAATAACCAAAACCGAAATTTGTACACCTGTAAACTTATGTAAAATCAAGGCCGGTATATCCATACCACCTGTACTCGACCCGCTCTCATCACAATACCAATACCAGTACCACCAAGGAGTCCTGCATATAAAGCAGCCAAAAATCGGATCAACAGTGATTGGATTTGGGACCTTAATCAACAAGTTGTTAAATACTGGATAGGCAAGTGAAGACAACATCGTTGTTAGGCAAATTCCTTACCAAGGATAAATGCCCTAAAAATTAGGAAGCCAATCACTGCCGAGTTAGCAAACAAGGTCTTATCTATATGGAAGAATGGTTCAAAGGCAACCCATAGGACCAGCGACGCCACCGGAAAAGAATCTTGTACGGTAAAATAAAAAAATTCTACTGACATAGATAATAAAAACGTTCCAGCTAAAACCATCAAAAATTGATTACACTTTTTCTTATTCATGGAAGGTATTATATCATAGGTACTACGATATGGAGAATGGCTAATGAAAGATAACCGTATAAAAAACATCATCCTTTGGACTATTGTCATCGCATATACACTTTGGATATTTCATAACTCAGCACAAACTGGAAAAATCTCCGCAAATCTGAGTCAAACTTTAAGCTATCGTATCTATGATTCTTTACAATTCCTACATTTCATACCATTCCAATTATTCCACACACTCATTCGTAAATTTGCCCACTTTAGCGAATACGCTCTACTTGGCATCTTGGTATCTACAATCAGTTCACATACCATTCAAGAGCGCAAACAAAAGATGATCATTATCCTATGGATGGTGTTAACACCGATAATCGATGAAGGCATTCAATACTTTACACCTGGAAGATCTGCCGAATTACGTGACTGTTTCATCGACATGTGTGGATACAGCTTCGGATTTCTAATCACATATCTCATAAAAAAGTGGAAAACCAAATAAGTTCTCCGCTTTTCTTTATTGTGTTAAACCTGCAACTTTACCTTCTGTGATCTTGATAATATCATCAGGCGCAATTTCAATCTGTGTTCCCACTTTACCACCTGAGACAAGAATTGTATCAAACAATACGATTGTTTCATCATAAACTGTCACAAATAATTTCTTCATCCCAATTGGTGAACATCCACCATGGACATAACCCAGTTGTCTTTAACAGTTCCTTCTGCGGTAACATCGCTACACTCTTTACACCAACTGCACGTGCACAAGCCTTTAAATCTAGTTTCTCTTTTACTGGAATTACAAATACATAATGATTTCCATCATCACCTTTTGTAACTAGTGTCTTAAAGACTTGTTCTGGATCTTCTCCGCACTTTTGTGCAACCGATACGCCATCTATCAAATCATCACTTACATCATAGGTATGTTCCTGATACGTAATTCCTTCTGTATCCAAAATACGCATCACATTTGTCTTCACTTCTTTTTGCCATATTTTTTACCTCGCCACTATTTTACCAATTTATAAATCACTGCAGATACGTTCCATCCATATCAAATTTACGTTACAATAAACTGCGAGGTATAAACATGATCAATCGTTTTTCTAGAACACAACGCGTTATCGGAAGAGACGCACTACATAAGATCCAACAAGCACACGTCATCGTATTTGGTGTTGGTGGAGTTGGTGGATACGCCATTGAGGCTTTAGCACGCAGTGGGATTGGTAAAATCGATATTGTCGACCACGATACGGTTTCACTCACCAATATCAACCGACAACTCATCGCAACTGACGCAACCATCGACCAATACAAAGTAGACGTAATGAAAGAGCGCATCCACACAATCAGTCCAGACACGGTTGTGAACTCTCTTCCTATCTTCTATTTACCAGAAACTAAAGGCCAATTTGATTTTAGCCAATATGACTATATTATCGATGCGATTGACAACGTTACCGCTAAGATTGATTTAATCGTAACCGCTAAGAGTTTAGGTATCCCTATCATCTCTGCGATGGGTTGTGGTAATCGCTTCGATCCAACAAAAGTCCGCGTGATGGATATCTACGACACAAAAAATGATCCACTCGCAAAAGTCATGCGACATGAGTTACGCGTACGTAACATCAAAGACTTACAGGTATGTTGTTCGATAGAGGCTCCAATCAGCCAATTGAATATCCCGATGAGGAACAAGAAAAAGCAGTGAAATGGAGTATTCCAGGTTCCACTGCCTTCGTGCCACCGGTTGCGGGTATTACATTAGCTGCCGAAGTTGTTCGACAGATTACAAATTTTGACCCAAACAATCGCAAGTAACGAAAGTTACTTGTTTTTTAATGCAAGATTGTACCAAGAATACGGTTAACCGTCTTACCGTCTGTTTGGCCCTTGTACTTATCAAGAATCTCTCTCATTACAGGACCTTGATTACGCTTGAGAGGCTCTAAGCCCTTCTCTTGTAAGATTCCTTCGATAATTTGATGAATCTCTTCTTCTGTTAACTGCTTTGGTAAATAGGAAGAAAGTAATACCAACTTCTTTTTGTGCCTCTTCCTTTAAATCTTCACGATTTTCAGGAATACTCTCGATCGTTTCATTTGTCTGCTTGATCTCACGTTGAATATACGCTAGCTCATCATTCTTCTCTAACGTATGACCGGCTTCTTTCTCCGCAAGTGCAATTGCGGAAATCACAAGACTCAATACACCCTTGGTTTAGAGTATCATGTTCCTTCATTGCCTTCATATTATCTTTTCTTAATTGTAATAATAGTTCGCCCATTATGAAATACCTCCTAGTTACTATTATAAACTTTCTAGTGAAAAAAAGTATGTGTCTTCTTCATCTGTATACTCTAAAATATGCTAAAAATCACTACAAAGTAGGTGAATATTATGCAAAAAACTTTATCTTTATCTCCCTAATTTTTCCTAAGACGTATTATCAATTCCCACTTGCTTGGAAACAATTAGGTGGCCGTTCTCTCGCAATCAGTGACGCAAATTATAACTCTTTAAGTGATGTACAAAAGGCAGCTTTTGATGATTACTATCAAGTAAGTTCTCTAGAGAACTATGATGAGGTATATCGTGCAGTCGCATGGTTTGCCCATCGTTATGGCAAAATTGATTGGCTAGAGTCCAATAATGAATATTGGTTATTTCAAGACGCAAAACTACGTCAGGATTTTAATATTAACACTGGTGATAAAGCGGATGATGTTGTGCATTATAAGCTAAAAGTCTGAAATGAAGGCATATTATCATAAGGCAAATGTGCCAACCGCACGCTATCATATCGTATCCACTTTAGAAGCTGGTAAAGAGTTTATCTCTAAAGTGGGTTATCCAGTTGTCGTAAAGCCTAACAATGGTGTAGGCTCTAGCGCAACTTGGAAGATTTGTAATGATAGCGAACTTGAAGACTTCTATAAAATTCAACTACCACATGAATACATCATGGAAGAATATGTTCCAGGATACATCTTGTCATTTGATGGCATCGTAGATGAAAACAACAAAATCGTTTACCGTACATGTCACGTATTCCCAAATCCAGTTATGGAAATTGTAAATGGAAAGACAGACTGTATCTTCTGGAATGAAATTGAAATACCAAAAGACCTTAACCAGATGGGTGAACGACTTATCCATGCCTTCAACCTTCGTTCACGTTTCTTCCATACAGAGTATTTCCGTATGACAGAAGATAAAGAAGGACTTGGTAAGAAAGGTGATTTAATCGGTCTCGAAGTGAACATGCGTCCACCAGGTGGATACATGACAGATATGATCAACTACTCGCAAGATATCAACATCTACATGATCTATGCAAAGATGTGCATGCATGTACAGAATATGGTATCACCACATCCTATCTACCACTGTGTACACGTCGGCCTACGTGATGGTAGTCATTATGCACACTCTGGTCTTGAAAGTCTTCCAGCGCTTTGGCGCAAACATCGTCATGCACGAAAGAATGCCACAGGTACTAGATGCAGCGATGGGTAATGAATTCTACGTTGCCCGCTTTAAAAACGATGAAGGAACTCCATGAGTTTGTTGATTTTGTGACGGAAAAGGAAGTGAAGCCACATGCAGATAAACTACCACAAGAGTTATAGTAATTATTTAAATCGTGATATGGAATTTAAGGTTTTTGGTCATGCGGGCATTGTACTACTTGCCTTTCCATCTCAAGATGGAAGATTCTACGACTATGAAAACCGCAACCTAATCCAATCCATTTCCTATCAGATTGATCAAGGGAAAGTCATGGTACTATGTTGTGACTCCATCGATGGAGAATCCTGGTCTGCAGAATGGAAAAATATCAATGATCGCATCAGTGCTCATGAAGCGTATTTTAATTATATTTACCAAGAACTATTACCACTATTCCGTGACTTATATCCAAGCCAAAGAGAAAGTAAAGTTTATACAACTGGATGCTCACTAGGTGCTTATCACGCATTAAATATCTTGTTCCGTATGCCAGACTTATTTGCGGGATGTATCTGTTTATCTGGTGTATATAGCACTTACCCATTCTTCGGTCCCTACAGCAATGAAATCATCTACCAAAATTCTCCAAATGACTTTATCAACGGAATGCACTATGATCATCCATATGTTGAAAAATACCGTCAGAAACAGATTTATATCTGTTGTGGACAGGGTGCTTGGGAACATCCTATGTTAGAGGATACGCGTCGCTTAGAAGAACTACTCAAATATAAGAATATCCCTGCCCACGTCGAGTACTGGGGATTTGACGTTAGCCACGATTGGCCATGGTGGGAAACAATTTCCATACTATGTGAACCAGTTAATTAACACACAATCAACGAATTAATCATTTTATGCTTTTCATCGTCTTACTATTCTGCTATTATTATCTAGCACGCGGATATGGCGGAACTGGCAGACGCGCTAGATTTAGGATCTAGTTCCTTCGGAGTGCAGGTTCGATTCCTGTTATCCGCACCATTGAAAAGGACTTCAATATCATATTGGAGTCCTTTTTATGTTTATTTGAATACTCTTTCTAATCCATCTACATACTTTTTAAAATTGATTCCATTGACTTCCTCAATGTGTTTGATATCTAAACTATTAAATTCTGGATGAAATGCGCCACAGATAGCAGTGGATATAGAACCAATCGTATCACTATCCCCAGCAATATTAGCTGATAATTGAGCAGACTTCATTGGATTCCCTTTACTTAGGATAATCATTGCAAGTACAGCCGGAATTGTTTCAATAGTCTCAAAGCCAACACCATACACTGTCTCAAGTTTTTCAAGAACCTCTTTCTCAGATAAAGTTTTAATATCTTGTCGAATTAAATCAAGTCTCTTTGATAGCGATGGTGATGGAAGTTGGTTTCCATGTTTCATTCCCTCTTCAATTGCAAGTTTCGCTAGCGACCAAATTTCTTCTTCATCATATTCATGTCGTAAAGCATAGCTAGCTAGAGTTGAGATAACACTAGCACCTGCAATCGCAATACTTGTATTGTGCGTTGGCAGGCATAGTTTGCAAACATCATCTACTAAACCTTGGATATCATGATAATTATGCAGAATCCCAAGCGGGCTAACTTTCATAGCAGAGCCATTCGTAGTTCCATATTTTCCAGACTCTATATAACTTTTACCAGCACGTAATAAATCCAAAGCCTTTGCAGTAGATGGTCCAATCTGACTAGCATTCTTTTCTGGATTTTCATCTGCCCATCGCAATAATTTACGAAGGTATAATTCCGTATCAAATTTTCCATCTTCAATGATTGAATCACATACCAGCAAGGTATTCACAGTATCATCTGTCACCTCACCTGCTTTAAATTTCCGCTTGAAGAAATCATTCTTTGAAGATGGTAATAATGCATGGATACCATCAGGGAAAGTTTCATCCAATATTGTGCGGCACATCATTTCAGATGGCATTCCCATTGCGTCACCATAAGCACAACCAAACAGCAACCCAAATATTTTATCTCTTTGGGAAAAACTCATTTATTTCACTTCCTTTGTTTCTTGAAATGTAACAAATGTAAGAGTAAATGTTACTAACATTGCGGCAACACATGCAATAACCGCCCAAACTAGTCCACCAATACCCGAAACATTTGGATTAATAAATGACATAACACCTGTTACGCCCATACTAATCGCATACATTGGGAGAATTTGATAAAGCCAAGATTAAACCACCTACTAATCCACCAATCATGCAGAAACCAAAAACGCTTCTAACTGGTAATGTAACACCATAAATCGAAGGCTCGATAATACAGAAACATGCACTCAAGAATGCAGGGAAAGCTATATTCTTTACCTTAATATCTTTACTCTTTAGGAATACCGCAAGACAAGCTGCCATATGTGCAAAAGCTTGCCGGGAAGATTGACGCTACAATAAGAGAATTTCCTAATGAGCCATATTCCATAATTCCTAAAGTAATTAATGGCCAATGCAAACCAAAAAAATAACCAATGGTTGATAAATCAATGTAATTACTGCAAATGCCAAAAATCTTAGATGTTGAAATCAAACTATTTAATCCAGCTTGCAATAAGTTTTGGATAATCATTGAGATTGGTCCAACTAATAATACACCTACGATTCCCGCAAATAGAATTGTAAAGAAAGGAACCATAAACTGTCTTGTTACACACGGTAGTACTTGTTTTAAAGTCTTCTCAATCTTAGAAGCCAAGAAGTTTACCATCATAATAGGAATAACCGTTGAAGTATATCCTGTTGCAGGGAAAATAATTGGAATTCCTAAGAATGTTTTAAATACAGGCATTTCTATAGGTGTGCCTGCAAACAGTGTAAACAATGGATCACCTGCATTAATCAACTGAGCCATGCCTGGATAAATCATAAATGCACCCAGGATCATACCGATAAATGGATCCATACCAAATGCGGTCGCACTTGTATAACCTAAAATAACTGGGAAGAATGTTAAACATGCATTACCTAAGTTAGATAATAGAATGTTTGTACCATCCCCACTTGTGATTACCCCTGTTGATAATAGAATTGAATTAACACCTGCAATAATTCCACAAGCACATAAAACACCTAATGATGGGACTACAATTTTTGTAATTAATGCCGCAAAACGATTTAGAACGTTTTTGTCTTTTGTTTCTTCTTGCGGAGTTTCTTCTACCACATGTACAAGTTTAATAAACTCTTCGTATACATCTCCTACTTGTGTTCCAATAATCACTTGTAATTTTCCCTCAGCAACCTGAGTAGAAATAATACCTGGATGATTATCTAGATTTGTGCGATTCGCTTTTGAAGTATCTTTTAACTTCAGCCGCAATCGTGTCATGCAGTGTGTAGCAGACTCTACATTCTCCTTTCCTCCAACATTTTCCAAAATAAATTGTGCTAATTTTTGATTCTCATTCATATTGATCCTCCTTTCATGATATTGATCTTTGAATATGAATTATTAAATATGTTAACTCTTCGTTTCCTATTTCCACTTCATATTTTGCATGTATAAATTGTTTAATATTTATCGCACATAAGTATGCGTCTTTATATGCTTCCTTTAACATATTTAACAGCGCTTCATTCTTATCATCACTTCCAAATTCATGATGTGTAACAATGTTCCTTGCAAAGTATTTTAAGTGACTAATAAGTCTGAAATATACCAATGACTTTTCATCAATTTCCACGTTAAAGTAATTTGATATGATTTTTAATATTTCATCGATAATGATCGTAACTTTCCTAACATTTGCAGTACCTATTCCATTTTCAGTTTCAGAATTGATGATATGCATCGCAATAAAACCAGCTTCATCAATCGGCAGTTCTACCCCAGTTTCTTCATTTATAATTTGGATACCTTGTATCCCAAGCTCGTATTCATCTGGATAAAAATGCGATATTTCATTTAATAAATCATTACGCACAGAAATTCCATCCGCACAATTCTTTAAAGCATAATGTACATGATCACACAAAGAAACATATAACATGTCACTAAATTTCTTTGTCAAAGATAAACGTATGTTTTGGATTATTCTATCCACAATATTGATTTCACTTAGTGGCAAAGACACCAATACCTTCTGCAGATTAAGATTTAAATCATTAGAAGATAAAAAGAATTGTTTCTCAACTAATGCACTATTAATGGAATCTCCCGCTTTTACGCTGAAAAACAAATTCCTTTTTCCAATCACAATTACTTCGTTACCGTTATCATCAATGACAGCAGTATTATTGTTCAATATCTTCTTGATTTTCATAATTCCCTCTCAACGAAAAAAACTCGTCTCAAAAAAATATACAAATCGTATAATTTAATGAAAACGAGTTAAAGCTCAATCATGATAACTTCCTCATTGATATTTCTACTAAAATATTACTCAAAGAATACTGTAAAGTCAATAAATCTTACATCATGCATGCAAATTCAGTATCATAAAAAGTAAGAGGCCTCCCCTTACTCATATAAATAATATGTACCATCTGTCTTAATCGTAATCTTATCACCCACATTTACAGTGATCATCTTGATTACATCAGCGTACTTTGCTTTTATAAATATTTTTGATCTGTATCAATGATATAAAGATATGTATTACCACCAATATCAATCTTTTCAAGTTTCGCTACCGTAATTTCCTTCTCTTTATAGTTAGAAGTATCTACAGCATCATTTACTTCTTGATTTGCTTGTTCCGTACTAATTTCACCCTTTAGTAAACGACGATACTGTTCGATTGCATCCTTTTTGGTTATATGCTGTCACAACCATATTATATTGCTCAACATTGACACAAGCATACATCTTCACCAAACCATTATCATCCTTTAATACCATAATATATGTTGGTGTACCATCTACATTAATTAATGATGGGAAAGATGCGTGATATCCCTTCTCTTGTACTTCACCTTCAGCTGAATGCATACCACTACCTTCATCTGCACCAGAAGCTAAAATGAACTTTGTCTCGGATGTACGTTCATTTGCCATGATAAATCCGATATTACTAGAATCACCATTTACAGAGGTTACACCCGTATAAATCCAGATATCTCCATCTTTTGCGATATATCCGTAGTCTGTACGATAACTCTTATCACCATCTTCATTCTTAATTTCTACAGTTGTAGTCTGTCTACAATCAATTTGACCAAAAATACTATTCAAGAATCCACGGTGTAATTTAGCAAAGTCGTTATACTGATCTACGATAAGATTTCCTGGGTAAATAATATCTGCCCAACGAGGAACATCTTTCACATCAAGCTTTGTCATTGTGCCATCAATTGGATTAACTAAGATAGCACCTGTAATCTTCTTACCACCAAAAAGAGAAATACTATTTGTATAAGTAGAAGCGATATACCAAGGATTACCTTCTTCATCAATTTCAAAATGAAGATTTGTAAACATCGTTGTTGGATATGTAAAACGAATATGTCTTTCTAAATTCTCATTGAAGTAAGCACTAGGCACATACTTCATCTTACTTGTCATCGAAACATATTCTGCATCCATCGTAACTGGATTTACTTTTACATAACCAGGAATACCATTTTCATGGTTTCCAAACCATTTAAAGAATCCATCATATTGTAAAGGTGCTACCTTGATTGGACTATTTTGATAGTCAATTTGCATATACTCACCAACATTAAACTGTGAAACAACATCACTTAAGGAACCAATTTTACGATCACCAAGTTTCTCAGCACTTGCGGTATCCATTAACGCAATGGAACTTGTTCCACTAACAGATGGAATATCTTCCGTACTACCTTCATCTACTTTTAAAATGGATGAATATTCCTTCGCATGGAATAAGCGCATACTTGTAATACTACCTAGAACCATGCATACAAAAAGAATACATTCCACAAGCACAATCTTCTTTAGATTCTCCTTTTCTTTGCGGACAGAGAACACTAGTGCCTGTACTATAAGGTATACTGCACCAATTCCTAATAGGAACGCCCAGAATTGAATACTCTTAAGATTGATTGCTGGCAAGAAAAAGTAGAATCCAACACACGCGATGATAAGTGTAATAACAACTCCAATCACATAGCTCATCACAGTATTATTCTTTAAATTCTCTTGATGAAGCTTCATTCTACTAAACTGATTAAACTGTGGGTTCTTCTGTATGTTCATTATTTCATCCCCCTTATTTTATATATGAATTATATCTCGTAACATTCATTTCCCATTTTTCGAATATTACGAAAAACCACTCTATTTTTAGCGATTATTACAAAATACTAGTTTTTTTATCAACGTAATGTTCAATCCAAAAGCTGTAAAAGAGTGGATTGTTTCTTCCATTTGTTTTAGTTGATCTTTGAATTAACTTTTAAAATCATGTATTTCTTTATCATCGATTTTTCCCATCCACTGTCATTTCGATTAAGCGTACTTTCTTTTCATCTAATGATTGTAAAGTCGCTAACATCTCTAACACAATCTGAGATAAGTTCTTCTCTTTGACAACCTTCATTCCACGCTTGATTCCAACTGGGCATTCCGTTGCACAGAATGTACTACATAACTCTTTATCCTTATAGATTTCCGCAAGCTTCACAACTTCTTCAGGATGAATTTCAAAGCTTACCAGTTTCAATCTTCTCCAGACGACTCTCATTGAAAAAACCATCTGATAAGTCTGCTACTTTATTTCGTGTTAGTTTCAGCTTCATACGAGCTTCTTGAAACATACTTTTCTCTTTATTTTCCATAATGACTACCCTCGTGAATCTAATCTCTTATATAGATGATACCATACTAATACTCAAACAAATTTATTGTTATTCGCCATCTTAAAAATGTATTACTGTATTTTTCTAATTTATACAGTGTCTTGAAAATAAACAAAAACAGTTTTACAATTAACTTATATAAGTAACTTCAGAAATTATCCCCAGCTGTACATTTTTTTGTACATATCTACAAACTATAATACAAATATCAAAACCAATATCACATACAATTCATTTTGAATGAGGGACCAATCATATGAAGACTGATCGAGCAATTACAATCTGTTTACTACATGTTCTACGTGAGTACTCTGATGAAAATCACATTCTATCCATGCAGGAAATCCGACAAAAAATGCAGCTACTCTATCACATTCAACCTGATAGAAGAACCATTTACTCTTCAATCGCATTGTTATTAGATCTTGGGTATGACATTTCAACATTTGAGGATAACAAGATTGGCTATTATCTTCAAAGTCGCACATTCGAGCAATCAGAAATTCTACTATTAACAGATGCGGTCTATGCATTTCCTTTTATCTCCAATAAACAGTCTTCCGATCTTATCTCAAAGCTTCAAAATCAACTAAGCATGCATCAAAGAAAGAAATATACACACTTGAAAGTAGTACGTTCGAGTAGAAAATCCGATAATCGACAAGTCTTCTTAAATATCGAAGTACTTGATGAAGCAATCCAAGATAAGAAACAAGTATCATTTTCATATCTAAAATACGACATCAATAAAACCTTAAAAAAACGTAGAGAAAAGCCCTACATTGTTAATCCATATGGCATGGTATACATGAATGAACATTACTATCTAATATGTAATCTGTCAGGAAAAACAAATACCAGTCTTTATCGTATTGATCATATGAAAGATGTTGTGATTCAATCTTCATCGTGGGATAAAGAATATGAAAGAAAAGAGGATGCCATGGATGCAGTCTATGCATTCTCCGGTAATCCCGAATCTATAACAATGCGATGTGATAACATCATCTTAGATGATGTAATCGACCGCTTTGGGACAAATATCTTCATCAGAAAAACTTCAGACACAGAATTTGAATTTACAGTTCACACCACCTCGCGGTATTAAATTCTGGGCATTACAATACTTACAGTATGCAGAAGTATTATCACCAAAATGGTTAAGAGAGCAAATCACATCCAGCATCATTCAAAATAAATACATCACAAGTAATACACAATAAAAGTCAAAATGGAGGAACATACTATGACTGACAGCACTAAAAAATCCAACAACCTATTCGACTTCGCAACATCAGAACTTTCCCAAGATGCCTTCTTCTGCTGGAGCCTTAATTGGCTAGCTGTAAAGGAAGACACAGAGGATCCATATTATAAATATGGAAAGGCTATGCTTGATTTATTTCTCGGTGACAATAAAAGAGACGAATATACAGATGTCTTAATTAAAAAACAATTTGTTGTAAAACAGGAAAATGATGAAATCAATAACTCTACAAAACCCGATTCCACACCTAACGAAAAGAAGAGAAAAAACAAAGGAATTATCGATATACTTGTATTATTTAAAAATCGAAGGAAAGACACATGCATTAATCATCGAGGATAAAACACATACTTCTGAACACAGTGACCAAATAGCAATGTACAAAAACAATTTACCACCAACTTTAAAGAAGTCGAAATGACGCTGAAATTGAACCTTACAAAGACTTACCTAGCGAAAATATCTATACTGCATATGTTAAAACTGGTCTCATGTATAATAACGATTTTCTAATAAAAAAATAAAAGTACGTCTTTAGTTGGTATCGAAAAACTTAATCACTGTTATTAGCAATCATACTACTACCTGTAAATCAAGTATCATAAATGACTACATTGCTTACCTAGAATCCATTATCATAAATTACAAAAATATTGCAAAGAATATCGATGCAGGAAATTATGATGATACATTATTCTATGAGTATGGTAGATATTATTTTTTTGAATAGTATTTTTTTAACGAAATTGTAGAGGAAGATTTAAAGAAAGATTTACCTATGTTTGCTGGTTCAAATAATAGTGGAGATCCATGGACACATTATACATTTTGGAATAGTCCGAAGTGGGATACCACAGAAAAAAGTGAATCATGTTTATTTTTGGCGTATAGATTGTTTTAAAATCTCCGTCCACGCAACAATTGCATGAAATAGAACTTTCTTTGCGTTATCGTGATGAAAATAGCAAAGATAACTACCATACCTCTAACATAAACAAAGATTTAATAAAGTATGTTAAAAAGTGATCAATTTAAAACTTTCAATATTATCATCGAGCCTTCTCGTAGTCGAAAAATATGCTTGTTTTTGAAAAGAGTGTATTCAAAATTAATATAAAAAAACTTAAAAGAGTTAAGTTATATAGATTTAAAAAAACTCATTAATTAGGATTTCACAGCAAATAGTTAATCACATAGAAGATTTCATTCAAAGTCCAAAAATACTAAGTCTTTAAATGCATTTCTAATTAATCTTTATTGCCCCTATACAGATTCATGTACAGGGGTTTTCTTTTATGATTAGGATACCATCGGAGGTACTAGTTATGAAGCCAAAATATAAAACTATTAGTGTAACTAATGATTTTCAGATACGTATACAAAGAGAAAAACTTTGCATCTATAGATGAGTTAAATAATTTGTACTGTAGTGAGAATATTAAAAGATTTTGCTATTATTTATCACAACGATCGATCACTTACACTAATCAGCGCTTTATGTTGTATGTCCATATTGTGGATACCTACATCCAGTTCGATGTATCTATAATCCAAATCAATCACAAAATAAATCTAATACATGATTGGTCTAATCAAGAATTAACCGTTGTACTTTCAAACGAAGAAGAGATAGAAACAACATTTCAATTGTTAGAGATACATCGTTTCACTTGTCCTTATTGTCATAAAGAATCAAATGATAAACATCAGAAAACTACCATTACTATTAAACAAGAGAAAACATAAGGTAACAATTCAACATGAAATTGATATTCTACATGCCAAAAAAACATCTATCTTTATTTCGCTGACTTTAAATTGCACGCTAAATATTTCTGTGTATGAACAAGTTGAATTCAATATTCGTAAATGGACATTCATGCATACGCTATATAGAAAGAGATAATAATATATTATGTACACTCGACATAACAAATAAACCTACTATTCTATCAAATTGTGTTTTTAAAAGAGTGGTTCAATCGATTTCGATATCATACAAACAAATGATAAAAAGATAGCATGCAAAAATATCGCAAAAACCATTGTACCTACAGATTTCTCAGATACATTAGAAAACTATATATTTTTCACTCACTTTGTAGGGTTTGATGCATCATTTTATCTGGCTATGCCATATCATAAAAACTACATATATGTTCCATGAACACTTCACAAATCTCAAAAGATTACATAACCAAAAAGACTGCGTTAGAGTATCTTATGTCTTTTTACATTTCTCAAAGAATAAATCGATAAGAAAAATTAATTTTTTTAAAAAAATCAAGGTTTATTGTTTTATCTCCATGAATGTGCTGTTTTATACAATACAATTCATGATGTAAATATATTCTGTAATATCCTAGCTAGTAAATATATATTTGATATCTTGATGTTGTTTCATTGTCACCCTAATACATATATCTTCTTTCGAGACTGTTGTAAGGTAAAGGGCGCTTCTGTACTATCACATAAATTTTCTTCAACTAACTTTAACTGGTACGATTTTCAAAATTATGTTATCAATTACTGTTCACTAAATCATATTGAACAAAAGTCTGAACAAAAGAAATGGAAGAAAGGTTTTTGCTTCTTTAACGATATGATTTCAACACCATATTCACTGCCTTTGATTCATCGATTATCTAGTAATGTAAATGCTACTATTCGTGGGTATCAATTTATTGCATTAAATAACACAGCTGAGTGTTATTACGCTGGAGAAGCACTACAAAACTGCTTACAAAGTTGGGGTGATTGTGATAGTGGTGTCGTTGTCGTAAAACAAAATAGTAAGTTTATTGCATCAATCGAAGTATTTAATCATGCGATTGTTCAAGCTCGATCTATCGGCAATCAGCGTATAAGTAAATATGATGGATTAAAAGAAGTAATCATAGACTGGTCCAAATCAAATAATATTAAGTGTCCATTTGATAAAGATGAATAAAGGCATTATCACAATATCGATAATGCCTCTTTATTATTTAGTTGCTAAAAGATAATACTGATGGGCAAATCCATGTGCTCCGATTTCGGATAATGCATGGATACCTGTTTTACCTAGCTTGAATTTCCCGATTTCTAACATTGGCACTTCATAGGATTTACTGAGTTGACCTATCACATTCATCTCCATGAAGTGGAAATATTCGTGGCTAAGGATGAGGTTGATTGCGTCGTCCATAGATAACTGATTTTCTTCTGCCCACTTTGCAATAGACTTTAGGTAGAGGTTAATCTGATTAGTTCCGGATACATAATCACTAAAGTATCTTTGGTTACCAACAACGTAGTCGGTATCTCTATCATTTAACTGTAGTCCTGATTCTGTGCAGATTTTACGAAAGTCATAACTACCATTAAATTTTGCGAATACTTCCTTTGCGGTTTCCTCACCCTTTTTCCAGGCCTCATCTACAATACGCTCCTTATCTTCTTCCTTGATCTTGTTATAACAATAATCATAAGTGAGTTCTTGATACGCAAGATCTTTGGTTGGGAAAGGATATGTATATCCTGGCATATTAACCATCAACTCTCTTTGTCGCAATTACAATCAGTTTTGTGTCTGCTGCGATACCACTTAATTCAACACCACCGATTGACTTTATCTGCTCTGCGTTCTGTAAACCAGATAAGTCGATAACACGCTTTCCTAATACAATATATAGGTTTGGTAGGTTTGCACCACCATCGTTATATTCCGTTAGTTCTTCAATCATCCAATCGACATCTGCTTGCCAGCTTGAGGCTGAAGATTGACGTGACCATGCATTCTTCTTCTGTAGACGAATAACACCTTCATCATCAATTAAACGTAGTGGTTTTGTTGTCTTCTTAACAAGACCAAAGAGTTTCTTTTCTGTAATGATTGCTTGTATTGCATACATACTGCCATTTTCTGCAGAAATTTCTAATGCTGATTTATCAACATTTAAGTTATGTGCAACTACATCGAGTAACTCTTCTTTTGTTAGTTGTTTCTTAAGACGATCTTTACTACGTAATTCAGTAGCACCTACCGCGATTGCACGAATGATGTTGCGTTGTGTATCTACTTCAACAGATACTTCAACTGTATCTGGTGATGCGCCGTTTTGAATTGCTTTAAGTTCTGCTTCACGACGTACACTAATGATATCTTCCTCAGTTGGATTGGATACGGAACGTTCTACCATATCACGAACCATCGCTAGTGCAACACCGATTGTTGAGATAACTGGAGCGTTCTTTGCAATCTTGAACTGGTGGTTCATTGTTTCGGCTAGATGTGGTACAACGCTAGCTGCACCTCCTCCACCTCCAACGAATAATGTCGTACGTGGATCCATCTGATAGTCATGCATTAAGTCTTTGACTACCTTACCATTCTTTTCTGCTGCATATGCCATTACCTTCTTCGCAGTTTCCTCTACAGATAAGCCCATGTTATCTGCGAGTGGTTGCCATGCTTTACGTGCAGCCTCTACATTGCCATATGCATAGTCTTCTGGATGTACATAACCTGCAATGTTTGCGGCACCTGCCATTGTTAAGGATACCTTTGTACCATTACTACATTCAATGTATGCATACTCAGGGTCACCATTCATTGGTTGAATTGTCTTAATACAGGATCAACGATTAGACTTGGATCTGTATACACTTCATATTCAAGGTTTGCGATATGGGCAGATCTTGGTCCGATATTAACAGCCTTACCATCTTTAATTTCTACCATGGATCCACCACCGATACCTACGGTACGTACATCAAGAGAATTTAAATATGTCTTATGTCCACCAACTTCAGCATACTTGATCATAACCTTACCATCTTTTACGCATGAGATATCAGTTGATGTTCCACCTACTTCAAAGAAGATACCATCTGTTAATTTCTCATACATCAAAGCACCCGCAACACCAGCTGCTGGTCCTGATAAGATTGTTAGGATTGGACGATTTCTTACTTCCTCAACCGTCATAACACCACCATCACAACGCATAACCATGAGGGGATTCTTAATGTTTGCCTTCTTGATTGATTCATCTGTCATTGTGGCAGCTTCTAACATCTTAGGCATGATACTAGCGTTTACAACTGCTGTACGTGTTCTAATCTTTAAGCCATATAACTTGGAGATATCGTTTGTCGCAGTTGATGGAATATTCTGTTCTGTACAATGTTTGATTACCAAGTTTTCATTTGTTGGATCATCAACAGAGAACGCCTCAGCTGCTACGATACTCTTACATCCCTTTTCTTGTAGGGATTTGATTGCTGCGATAATTGCCTCATCAATCTTGGATGAATCTGATGTATCTACAAACTCATTTTCAGAGTAGAGATACTTTCCTTTTGCTAATTCGATATTGTCAATTGCTGTATCACTCTTTGATTTTGCACCTTGTAAACCTTTACCAAGTGTTACAACACCTACCTTTACAACATCACCTTCTAGCAAGGCATTCGTTGCCTGGGTTGTACCATGGGCAATAAATACAACATCATCTGGCTGAATGTTATATTCTTCCATAATCTTATGTAATACTTGAACAATACCTGCAGCTACACCTTCAGCTGCAAAGTGTGTTGTAGGAATCTTAACTGTTCCAATCAACTCATATGTTTCGTTGTTAATTGCAACTGCATCTGTAAATGTACCACCTACGTCAATACCAATACGAACTTTCATATATCCTCCTCATTTGACTATCTAAAATCAACACAAGTTAAACTTGTACTCATTTTTAAATAACTGAGGGTACTAAAGAATAAGCACCCTTCAGTTTTATTTAATTGAAAAATAATACGGCTGATAATACTACACCAAATACTGCGATTACCCATAGGTAAGGTAGTAATTTACGTGTAATGCTGTTGACATCTACTTCACAGAAGTTTGCTGTCCAAACGTTCTGTGTATTTGTTGGGTCACCACAACCCTGGATACGTTCAGCAGATAAGAATGCACCCATAACTGCTAGTGGAGATAATGTTCCTAAACCAATAATTAACGCTGCAATACCAGAACCCTAAACCGAATAAGTTCATTGGTCCACGGTAAAAGTGCTAAAGGCGCAAGTAGTGAGAAGAATAGGATGTACGCAATCTTAGACTTAGGTGTTACAGCTAATAAGAATGGATTGAGAACTTCTTTTACCATTGGGTGTGTAACTGCTAAGTATAGAATACCGATACCTACCATCAAGATCACTGCTGGACCAGCATCTGTGATACCGTCATAGCATGTCTTTGTAAGTGTGTTCATTGCTTTTTGCAAAAAGATGTTGATGTGAAGATTAATGCCCATGCAATACCAACCATGAATGCAGGACATACTGGAACCTTAAGACCTGCAACAAGAACGATTGGGATTAATGGTGTAAACATTGCTAGTCCACCTCTAACACCAGTTAGTTGTGTTGTCTTAGCTTCTTGCTTAGCTGGAGCTGAGAATGCAAACTTGATACCGTTTCTTTCTTGAATTCAACGAAAATCAAGATTAATGTAGCTACTGCTGTAGCAATCATGAGGTAAATCTCAAAGTTACGAATCTGATCGATTTCAAGTGAGAAGATACCTGCAAACATCTTCCAGTTTGCGATGTTGAATGTTAAACCTGTTGTGAATGACATTAAGAAGATTGATGCAGCTGATAAAGCAGGAACACCAATAGAGATCAAGATTGGTAATACAATAGAACCAACCATGATGATGGAACCAAGTCCACTTAATGTTGTGAAGAGTAATGCTACCGCAACACAGAGAATCAGTGTTACTACTAATGGCTTATCGCCACCTAATTCGGCGGATTTCTTAATGATATTTTCTGTAATACCTGTCTTGTTCATTAATTGACCTAACCATGAACCGAAAATAACCGCCATGATAGCTGCGCCCATACGAACAGTTCCAGCTTCTAGAACTGCCTGCAACCATCCGATTGCTACACCATCAGCGTTTACACCAATTGCTGGAACACCAGCAATCAAGCAGATTACAACTGCCATTAAAGGTAATGCTAGTAATGTAGGAATCTTTTTTTGTCATCATCAATGCTGCGATGATAACGAAGGCTAAAATAATTAAAATACCTTGAAGCATATTCAAATCCCCTTTCCTATATGAACACGACATTTGTCGTTAGTTCCTAAATAAATAACAATTCATTTCTTACTTTCTCTGCCATACGTGGTGATAAAGTATCCGTTTCTTCTGTGTGAACCTGTATGAGTTCCACATCTTTATTCTGAAGTTTTAGTTTTTGATAGAACTGAAAATCTGTACCCATCATAAAGATTTTTTTGATATCAAACATCGTACATAACGTGTTCAATAACTGACTAACTTCCTTTGTACCTGTGTTTTCTGAGAGTAGTTCTTTACAGAATTCTGAGCGTAGCGGAACTTTCTGTCCATCAATCGTAACAGTTGTAAATACTTTCTCACCTACCATCACGTGTGCACAATTTACTTTTTCATGCAGCGTTTCTTCATTGAATGCATTGGTAATCGTAAAACTGCTACATGTTTCTTCACTAACAGGAATGTGTAATTGGCTGTTAAGTGCTCCCTGTAAACTAATTGTCGCTGATGCATATCCTGTATCGTAAATCGTATTTAAGTCACTCGGTTGTACATCATCATGCAGTAACAAACCAATCCCACGTATGTTTTGGTCTGCATGTATCTTTACCGTTTCTACCAACAATTCAAACAAGTCATTACCCGTTACTCTTTGTTTCGTAATGCATGTTGAGACAAGAGTTCCAAACACATATCGAATAAGCAGAAGAATACTGAACGTCGACTGATTTCAAATACCGCAACACTTCCAAATTCTGCTGCGATAGATAAATCTTTGCGACTTCTACCCTTTTCAACTGTCTGTGTACCCGTTTCTACAATGACACCTTTGCCTAGCAAATCTCCAACAATTGAACTGACTGTACTTGGTGATAAGCCAGTTTCCTGTGCAAGTTCAATACGTGAGATACTCCTTGCTTGCATGATCTGTTGCATGACTAAATTGGTATTCTGATTTTTAATGTCTTTTAAACCTTTCTTACCCATGCAAACTCCTTTAATTCGGACTCCGAAATAAATCGTACTTCTAAAATACACCTAACTTTCAATATTTGCAATATAAATTTGTAAACGCTTTCTATTTTGCATTTAAAAAGTACTCCTGCTAGAGAGTACTTGATTTTAAAGTGTGACGGGCATGTCACAAACCTAACTGGTGAAAGTCCAGCCGTAGGTAGTTACCGCCAAGCGTAGCGAACCACAAGCTGTAAGTCGTGAGACTTTGGGTGAAGGAAGTGGTGTAGCGATTCTTTCGAGGTTACGAACAGAAACCTGATATAAGGCTAAATGGTGGGTGAGATTGCATTACAAATCAAAGCCCAAAAGGTAAACGTAAAACCAAAACAGTAAATCAGGAACTTGTGAAAGAAGAGAGAAAGGTATGTGACTTACCCCGTGAGGTCTTGTGGACGATGAATCCTAGACGTTTTCAAACAACTATAGTACCATCGGGCGGAAAAAGGTTTATCACAAGAAGTCAGCTGAGCCCATAGTAGGTATACACCAATACCGAAGGGGTTAATGTTTGTATAGTGCAAATCGCTATATGTAAGAAAATGAATACTCTGGAATTGAGATATCACCTAGAACCATAGAACGTAACTATGGATGGTGAAAGGCAAGAAGAGGATTTCATTATTTGTGCAATAGAAGGAGGAGCAGCCATGGAATTAATGGACAAGATTCTAAGTAAAAAGAACTTGCAAGAGGCGATGAAAAGAGTCAAGAGTAATAAAGGTACATCGGGCATTGACAAGATGTCTGTGGAAGAAATTGACGAATACTTCAGTAAACATATAGAAGAAATCAAAACTTCGATATGGGGAAAGAAATATAGACCTCAGGCAGTGAAAAGAGTTTATATCCCAAAACCAAATGGAAAGAAAAGACCATTGGGGATACCTGTTGTAGTGGATAGAGTAATCCAACAAGCAGTGGCACAAGTGTTTAGTGAACTCTATGACGAGTGCTTTAGCGAGCATAGTTATGGATTCAGACCAAACAGAAGTGCCCACCAAGCGATGGAGGAAGTGCTCTTCTACCTAAACGAAGGATGTGAATGGGTAATAGACATAGATATCGAAAAGTACTTTGACACAGTGAATCATGATAAGTTGATATCCATACTTAGAGAGAAAGTAAAAGATGATGTAACGCTACATCTCGTAAGGTCCTTTTTGAGGGCCGGAATCATGGAAGATGGAATCATCCGCAGAAATGAGGAAGGCGTTCCACAAGGAGGTCCACTCAGTCCAATATTATCCAATATCTACCTAGATAGGTTTGATAAGGAACTGGAGGGCAGAGGACTAAGATTCGTAAGATACGCAGATGACTGTAATATCTTCGTAAAGAGTGAGATGTCAGCCAACAGAGTCATGAAGTCTGTATCAAGTTGGCTAGAAAGAAAACTATTTCTAAAAGTCAACATGACAAAAACAAAAGTAGTAAGACCTAGCAATAGTTCGTTTCTTGGCTTCACGTTCTGGAGAAACAAAGATGGATGGAAAAGTATGCCTACATACGATAGGAAACAAAAACTATGTAAGAAAATAAAAGAAGTGCTATGCCGTAAAAAGGCAAGTGCACTTCCTTTATCGACTGTATTCACCAAAGTAAACCAAATCGTGAGAGGATGGATAAACTACTTCAGGATTGGTTCGATGAAGACCTTCTTAACAGAATTTGGAGAATGGTTGCGACACAAGATACGTGTAATAATTCTAAAACAATGGAAGAAACCAAAACGTATCTATACCAACCTACAAAACCTTAATCGGATACTCAAATTAAATATCCCTGATGAAAGAATCTACAGTACAGCCAATACTAGACTAGGACTGTATCGACAGACAAAGGGGAACACAATAAACTTCTTATTAAGTCCAAGGGTACTATCGATGAAAAACAAAAACAGACCAGGATTAATCAATCCACTAGAATATTATCAATCTAAGTAAAGGTAGAAACAATACAAATGTAGCGCCGTATACGAGACCCGTACGTACGGTGCAATGAGAGGGTCGAAGAATATCTGAATAAGATATTCTCACTCTACTCTATTAGCGATATTCACCTAACTTTTCAGCGATATCTTTGCCATCTAATGCATTGAGTGCCATATTCATTTGATTTGCCAATACTGTAGCCATACCAGCTGCTTCACCCATATCAATGCAGGTTGGAATAATTCTGACACTTGCCTGCATTAAGAATGTTGTAGAGATACATCTACCTGCCACAACGAGGTTTTCCACTTTATTGGTAACCATTGCACGATATGGAATTTCATAATAATCACCTGGTTGATAGGAAATCTGGTGTACCAAACTCTTATTTGCGGAATGGACATCGATGTACCAGTCACCACGCGCAACTGCATCTTCGTATCTAGCCTTTCTTGGATAGTCTTCTTCATGCATCAAAAAGCTTACCTACGATTTGCCATGATTCACGTACACCTAACATGTTGGCTACCTGAACCAAATAACAATTCTCAAATCCAGGCATCATTTCCTTCAAGAAACGAACCAGACGACGAATGCACTGATGACCATATACGATAGCAGCAGATCTTTCTAGCGCATGCGTATTATTCTTTAAGTTCACTAAATGTGGACAGTTAAATGACATGACGCCTGTCTTATCAGGAATTGTAAAGTTTTGGAAATAGTGTAAATCCTGTGGGATTAGAATACCTGCTTCTACACCCTTACGGAATAGTGGCTCCATCGCAAAGTTCTTACCAGCTACCATCGCTGATTCAAACTGGTCGCCCTTAATACGATGAATACTGTAAGTATCATTCAGCGAGAATACATATTCACGATATTTTTCAATATCGATACCGCCTACTTCAAAACGTAGCGAAGTAATCTGATTATTTCCCTCTTCATCGCCACACAATACTTCTACACCAGATAGGCGTGATAGCACCGCATCACCACTAGCATCCACAAACTGTCTTCCACCAATCGCAACTAGGCCTTCAATCGTATTGGCGATAACATACTTAATCTTGTGATCTTCTAAAATCACATCACAGACAGACGTATCATAAAGTAACTCACCACCACAGCTTGTATAAAGACTTTCCCATGCATCTGCCATTGCCTCTGCAGAGAACCATCTTTGCGCAGTTCCGTATTGGTCACGTGTTTCACCATATTTCTTCATCTCATTTTCAAGATCGTAGAAATTCTGGTGATGATTTGTAAAAGAACGCATCATCGGTGTCACAAGTGCGTTTGTGGCACTACCACCAAGACGAATTGCCTTATCAATGATTAATGTAGAAAAGCCCTTCTTGGCTGAAGTATAACCTGCAGAACTACCTGCACTACCTCCACCGACAATGACAGTATCGTAGGTCTTTAAAACCTTTAGCTCTCTTGTGCCATATTGAATTTTTGTTTCCATAATTTTCCATCCTTGTATTTGTTTTTTAGTTATGCCCCAAAAAGAACAGATTGTCAAATACTCTTTGAAGTGTATACAATAAAACCAACAGGAGTAAAAACATATGAACGAAAAAAATAAACAAATTTTAGACGCAATCAAGGGACAATTGATTGTCTCTTGCCAAGCATTACCTAGTGAACCATTACACAGTAGTTATATCATGTCCAGAATGGCTTATGCGGCTTATTTAGGCGGTTCTAAAGGAATCCGCGCTAATAGCGTAGAAGATATTCTTGAGATTAAAAAGACGGTAGATTTACCAGTCATCGGTATTATCAAGATTGACTATGAAGATGCACCAGATGTATACATTACACCAACGATGAAAGAAGTTGATGCGTTAGTAGAAATCGGCGTCGAAGTCATCGCAATGGATGCCACAAAGCGTACACGTCCTGGGCAATTAGATCTAGATACTTTCTTCAAGGCAGTACGTGAAAAATATCCTAACCAGTTATTCATGGCAGATTGTTCCAACATAGAAGAAGGCATGCATGCGGCCGAAATCGGCTTGACCTAATCGGCACAACAATGGCTGGCTATACAGAATACACAAAGGGATGCAGTCTACCTCCATACAGAATGATTAAGACACTTGTAGAACAGTGTGGTAAACCTGTTATCGCAGAAGGAAATATCTCTACCCCAGAACAATGCCGTCATGCGATGGATATCGGTGTACATGCAGTTGTGGTAGGTTCCGCAATCACTAGACCACTCGAAATTACCAAGAAGTTCAAGGCGGCCCTTGATGCGTAAGATTGTTACTCTAGACATCGGCGGCACAAACATCAAAGTTGGAATCTTCGAAGATGAAGTACTTGTCCAAGAAGCAGAAATACCAACACTAGCCAAACAAGGCGCAAAAGATGTCATTGATCGCTGTATCACATTTATTAAACAATACATGCCATGCGATGGCATCGGCATTAGTACCTGCGGACAAGTCAATAACGATGATGGTTCTATCCACTATGCAAATGAAAACATGCCAGGTTATACAGGCATGCAAGTAAAGAAGATATTCGAAGAGGAATTCAACGTCAAAGTCACAGTTGAAAATGATGTATACGCCGCTGCTCGTGGTGAAAACCAATACGGCGCAGGCAAAGGCTATAAAGATTTCATCTGCCTAACCTATGGCACTGGTATTGGTGGAGGCGTATATCTAAATGGTCAACCATACTATGGTGCAGGTAAATCTGCAGGTGTAATGTTAGGTGGCATGATATTGCAATCATCAACAGTTAGTAAACCATGGGATGGTAGCTACGAATCACTAGCATCCACAACCAAACTCATTCAAATGCGCAACAAGTTAATCCATGCATTACAAATGGAAGAATCCTATTTGAACACTTAAATAAGCCTGAAATTAAAGCGATTTTAGATGCTTGGATTGAACAGATTGCGATTGGTTTATGTTCTTTAACACACGTATATAACGTACCACTATTCATTCTTGGCGGTGGCATTCTTGAACAAGAATATGTATTTAACAACATTAAGAAAGCATATCAAAAATATGTAATCCCAGGCTTTGATGGCGTACAAATTCATCAAGCAAAGCTTGGTAATAAAGCTGGTATATACGGTCACTTGCATTAAATATCAGTCGATAAACACAACAAAAGGAGTAAATCACTCCTTTTTGTGTT